>ENA-ORXT01002662-ORXT01002662.1-marine-metagenome-genome-assembly--contig:-NODE-2662-length-20929-cov-7.684922_pt1 | contig 20929 bp, 9 predicted proteins | sample MGYA00237868_ERZ511482 | MGnify/ENA metagenome assembly ERZ511482
TCAGCAGATGATATAAGAATCAGGGAGGAAAGTATAAATCATCCGACTTCAGCAGATGATATTAGAATCAGGGAGGAAAGTATAAATTATCCGACTTCAGCAGATGATATTAGAATCAGGGAGGAAAGTATAAATCATCCGACTTCAGCAGATGATATTAGAATCAGGGAGGAAAGTATAAATCATCCAACTCTAGCAAATAATATTAAAATCAGGGAGGAAAATATCAAATCCAATCCATCCCTATAGAGTCAAATAAGACTCTAAACTTTTCTACCCGAAATAAATATCCTTGATAATATCTTTCCCCTATTTTTCTGCAACAAAGCCGACCATAGTCAACTGAGTTTCTTCACCGGCATTGGTGAATACAGTGATAGTAGCCTTCTGAATTCCTGACTTATTGGTACTGTCGTAACGTACAGCAACGTGCCCTTGCTCATCAGGTTCGATAGGGACAAAAGGGTAGCCTGGTTGCATGCATCCACAGGTTACTGTTACTTCATTGATTACCAATGGCCCGGAACCAGTATTTACAAAATTAAAGTTGTGATTTACGATGTCTCCAGCCGTTATGGTATCGAAGCTCATGATGACCCGTTCAAAAGCAATCTCAGCTCCTTTTTTTGATTTATTAGCCTTTTTTAGCTTTGGTTTGGTGGTAGGTTTCGGCTTAGAATTAGTGCTAGGATTTGTGACAACATCATCATTTTTATTTATGACCTTTTTAAAAGTTGCCTTTTCATCTCCAGAAGCTTTGGACGCTTTTTTTCTATTTTCTTGATCTATTACCCTTGCTGCTTCTTGTTGCATGGCAATGGTAGATTTGCCAGAGCCATCAGAATTTTGGGAAGGAGCATCTGAATTTTGATAATTACCAGTTTCCTCCTGATTTAGGTAGACAACTTCCTCTTCAATTTCTTCTGCGATTTCTTTTTCGATGATTGCATCATTTTCAACCGCTTCTTCAGTATATACTGCATCGGTGACAAGCGTATCGCCTGATTCAATCTCATCGGCGACCACAGTATAGGATCGGTCTGATTTACAAGAAGTTAAACAGATAACGAAAATTAAAGAAAGAAATGCTACAAACCTCATAGGCCTAAAGATATTGCTTTCTGACCAATAAATCATTTAATAAGTAGTTAAGGATAGCCATTTTAGCGGTCAGCCTACTTAAGTAGGCTAAAGTTACCCAGCTTTTTAAAGGTCTCATTCTGGCAAGTGTATTCTATCTTGTACACATACATGGCGGGAGGTTGAGTCTGTCCATTCATGCTTCCATCCCAACCTTCTTGCTTCACATTGGTTTCAAAAACCTTGGAACCCCAACGATCGTATATTTCAAAATAATTTAAATCCTCAATGATGAAATCATTGCTAATGGCAAATTCATCGTTGATTTTGTCACCATTAGGCGTGAAAATATTTGGCATTAATAGCTGACTACAATCAATCGCATCCTCATCTATAACAGATATTCTTATACTATCCTGAGCACGGCAAGTACCGTAATCTAGGTTGAGAAAATATTGAGTAGTTTCTGTCGGTCCAGCGTCCGGATTTAATAAGTTGGGATCATCTAAACCAGTCGATGGAATCCAATCAAAATTAGAGGTACAGGTAGGGCCTGTTAGGATCGGAAAACTTGACCCCGCAAAGATGGTCGTATCCTGAGAAAGAATTTGATTTGGCCTCTCATCTAGCGATTGAATTTCATCCAATGTCAATACTCGATCAAATATTTTAAGCTGATCTACTCGTCCTCTCATAAAGGATTCTAGCGTATTTAAGCATGGACTCGAGCCGATTCTTACCTTGTGTCTTTCACCCATAACAACATCCATCGGGCTACTTTTAGTTTCAGCAAATACACCATCAACTGTCAATGAATAATCAAGCCCATTTCTGACCAATACCAAGTGATGCCAGCATCTATCTGGATTTACCTTACCAAACAGAAAAGCTCCACTTCCAAAATTCTGTGCTACCTCGACATTCACTTCCTGAATGCTCGGAAGGTACTTTATATTAAAAATAGAATCCTTGTTACAAAATCTCTGCACATTAAACATGGAATAAACCTGAGGCGCTGGCTCTGCCCAGAAATACATAGAGAAGGTAAAATCCTTAGACAATAATGCCTTTACTCCATCATCTAGAAAAATGGAATCTGCCTCCTCATTTAGATATACTGCATCTTGTTCAACACCACAATCACAATCTACCGTAGGACTCGTAATCTCATTATCCAAATTGCCAATTGCATCTGTTCCATCACAATTGTTGAAATTTAATTGATAGACAGGCTGTAATTGAGCGGAAAGTTGTACACTAAAATAAAGGGCTAACCAGATGATAAGCCCAGAATTTATTATTCTATTTATCGTCATACTCATGGTATCCTAAATAACTTCTGATATATAAAAAACATACAATAATACGAGCATATATCCTTCCCATTTACTGACTCTATTGGACATCACAGCATAGGAGAATAGGAAAGTTACTGCTACCATAAACGGCAATGAAAAATATAAAGTGTGTTCTGGTATTTTTAAATCGCCTAAAAATGATGGAATCGTCATGACTGCATAGGTGTTGAAAATATTGGAACCCAATACATTTCCTACCGCAATCGCATGTTTTCCCTTCCTTGCAGCAGCCATACTCACTATGACCTCTGGCAAGGAAGTACCCAATGCTATGGCAGTCAAAGCAATGACATCAGGACTAATTCCTAGCTCTACAGAAATTTGCGTAAGCGAATTTATCGTAAAAGTAGCTCCAAAGTACACGGCTAATCCCCCAAAAATCAATTTGACAATCATTGGAGCAGTCACTTTAGGCAAATTTTCAGTATTCTCCTTTTCTCCACTTACGGAATTCAGAAGAAAAATACCCAATCCTATCAGCATTAGAATGCACTCAAAAAAACTAAGGTGTAGATCGTAACAAGTGAAATAGAGAAATATAGCGGAAATTATCAATAATGGAATATCCACATCCATGATGTTAAAATCGAGCTTTATCCCTTTGCCCACAATGGCTGTTATGCCCAACACAAGCAATATATTTGCGATGTTGGAACCTATAACATTGGCAATGACAATCTCTGATGTGCCTGCATGAACAGCGGCTATAGAGGTCGCTAATTCAGGTAAAGAAGTACCAAATGCGACAATGGTTACACCGATAATAAACGATGAAATACCAAAAGAAAGTCCAATCTTTTCTGCAGAATCTATAAGCCATTCCGATCCTAGAAGAAGAACAGCAAGGCTACCAACGAAAATTAAATAAATTAACAAGTTCTTTCTTAATTTAAAGTTTGGGCAAACTTACCTACAAATAATTTGGGCTTCCTTAGATGAATGATGAAATTTTATCCAATTTTACGCCGTAATTGAGGCAAAATTAAAAATAATTAGGCATTGAACCTCACTTATTGAATTAGATACATTCCTTTTTCTCGTAAGAGTATGGCAGAATCCCCAATCAAGGTTGAAGAAGAAAAGGAGATGTCCTTCCTAGAGCATCTTGAGGAACTCCGTTGGCATCTCATTAGATCGATACTATCCATTGTTATTGCAGCGATCGTTTTTTTTGCAATGAAGACCTATGTTTTCAATTATATAGTATTTGCTCCGAAGCACGACAGTTTTGCCACCTATAAATTTTTCTGCTCTTTTTCAGAACGCACTTGTTTCTATCCGCCGAAATTTGATTTAATTACCCGGGAGCTTGGAGAGCAATTTTTTACCCATATTAAGGTTTCTCTGTGGCTGGCGATTATAGTCATGTTTCCATATATATTTTATGAATTTTGGAAATTTATAAAACCCGGACTTCACGATCATGAAAAGAGAGCTGCTGGTTCGGTGGTGTTTACATGTACCTTTCTTTTTTTCCTTGGAGTAGCCTTCGGATACTATGTAATTTCTCCTTTTGCCATCACTTTTTTGGCTGGTTATCAGGTAGGTGCTGATGCAATCAATAGCCCGACCTTGGCAAGTTATGTGAGTTATTTGATGATGTTCACCCTACCCACTGGTTTTGTGTTTCAGATGCCTTTAGCCGTCTACTTTTTGGCCAAGCTTGGAGTCGTGACACCAGAGGCAATGAAAAAGTATAGAAAACACGCCATGATAATGATTTTGATCTTGGCAGCGATCATCACACCACCAGATGTTGTTACTCAATTTTTAATTGGAATTCCTGTTTTCTTGCTGTACGAGTTAAGCATCGTGGTCGCACGTAGAGTTAGATCAAAAAAGATTGAATTGGAAAAAATAGAAAATCAGAATTGATGGAAAAGTCCATGCGAGTTTCCTCAAATGTAACCCTACTTTTAGTCCTATTTATTCCTATATTTTGGACGGTATTTTTTGGAATGATGACTCTGGCTATGCTGCTGACTGATGAGTACAGTCTGCCCTTTCCGACCTTTCCTTACATCCGTTTTATAATTCCATCCATCTTCCTGCTGTTTTTCTTTATCATGTACAATACCATCATGAGGTTAAAGCGAATTGAATTATCTGCAACCTCTCTTTATGCTTCCAATTATTTTAAAACTTATCGCTATACATTTCAAGATATAAAAAGCATCAAGACCATACATTTTGGCTTATTTGATTTAGTCCGAGTCGAGCTCAAATCTAAGGGTAAATTCGGAAAAAGAATCAACTTTATTTTGAATAAGGCACAACTAGAGTATTACCTAGAAACAAATCCTGAAAGTGAATTTACTTTGGCGCGAGATGCACAAAAGGACAAATAATTTCTTCCAATGAAACACCTCCATGCTGGAAGGTATCTCGATACATCTTGTTGAATTTATTATAGTTGTTGGGGTACAAGAAAAACTTATCCTCCTTGGCAAAAATGAAGCTCGAACTTATATTGGGCCTAGGTAAACCACCAGACTTGGGATCAAGGACTTCATAAACATCACTCTTGTCGTATCGCAGATTTTTACCCACCTTATATCTCAGGTTTGTCGTTGTATCTCTATCGGCAATGACCTTACTCGGACTGTGTACCCGGATTGTTCCATGATCCGTGGTTATAAATAAATTGATTTTGTGCTCTGATAATTTTTGGAGCGCTGACCATAATGGAGAATTGACAAACCAAGATTTTGTAAGTGATCTGTAGGCTTTCTCATCCCCTGTCAGCTCTTTAAGAACCTCCATCTCTGTGCGGGCATGTGATAAGGTATCAATGAAATTATAAACGATGACCGTCAGATCATTTTGTAGCGCATTTAATATATTATCATTCAGTTGTTTGGCGTGCGTTGTATTCAGAATCTTATGATACTGCATTTTTATTTTGCGCTTCATCAACCGATCGAGCTGGTGGTTTAATAATGCTTCTTCATGTAAGTTTTTACCACCCTGCTCAAAATCATTGACCCAGAGATCTGGATAATAAGCTTGAATATCTGCAGGTAACAATCCGGAGAAAATGGAATTCCGACTGTATTGAGTTGCTGTCGGTAGAATCGAAAAAAAACTCTCCTCCTGAAGAATTTTAAATCGCTCACTTATAATCGGTTCCAAAATTTTCCATTGATCAAATCTCAAATTATCTAAAAGAAGAAAAACATTAGGCACCTCTTCTGATAGCTGTGGTAAAACCTTTCTTCTTATTAAATTGTGAGACATGACTGGCCCCTCTTCATCCGCAATCCAATGTTGATATTGCTTGGATACAAATTTTGCAAATTCTTTGTTTGAATCTGTTTTTTGCATGGTTAGGATTTCGTCGAGATGTTCAGCATCCGATGAATCTAACCTGAGTTCCCAATCAATCAATTTTTTATAAAACTCAGGCCAGCTTTCAAGATCTAGTCCACTTGACATCTCCATATGTAGCTCGCGAAAAGCTTGTTGGTAATCAGAAGCTGTTTTTTCACTGACCAATCTTCGATTATCAATGATCTTCTTTAGAGTTAGTAAGATTTGATTTGGATTGACTGGCTTAATAAGGTAATCATCAATCTGGGATCCTATGGCCTCTTCCATGAGATTCTCGGCTTCATTTTTGGTTATCAAAACCACAGGAATATTGCTGTTTTTAGCTTTGATTTTTTGAAGAGTTTCCAAGCCTGTAATTCCAGGCATAGATTCATCTAGAAAAATCACATCTATATCTTGGTGATTTTCCAAATAGTCCAAGGCATCGTGGCCATTGGTGACGGTTGAAACCTCATATCCCTTTTTCTCTAAGAAGAACAATTGGGGTTTAAGTAAATCAATCTCATCGTCCGCCCACAATATTTTTACCTTTGACATGTATTAATTTTTGTTTGATAGTTAGAATTGAACACAAAGCCTCTAGAACGACTTAATCATTTGAATTATTCTTTGAAAGTTAATGGGTAAGCAAAAACTATTTAATGATCCAATATACGGTTTGATTAATTTCAAATTTCCGTTCCTCTATGATTTAATTGATCATCGTTACTTTCAGCGCCTGCGTCGGATTCAACAAATGGGGATGGCACAGCTGGTCTACCCAGGGGCAACTCATACAAGATTCCAACATGCCATCGGAGCCATGCACTTGATGCAATGTGCGGTGGTGAAGCTGAGAGAAAAGGGAATTGATATTTCAGACGTTGAAGCAGAAGCTTCATGTGCAGCAATGTTGTTGCATGATATTGGTCATGGCCCTATTTCACATGCGCTTGAATCCAAAATCATAGATGTTTCACACGAAAAGATATCATTAGCAATAATGAATCAGTTAAATCAAGCCTTTGAAGGCAAATTAGATGTAGCCATCAAAATTTTTCAAGACCAATATGAACGGCCTTTCTTTCATCAGCTGGTTTCTAGCCAATTGGATCTAGATCGTATGGATTATATCACCCGAGATAGTTTCTATACAGGGGTGGCAGAAGGAACCATAGGTTATGACCGGATCATAAGCATGTTTAATGTAATCGATGATCAAATGGTCATTGAGCAAAAGGCGATTTATAGTGTCCAGAAGTTTTTAATTGCTCGAGAGATTATGTACAAGCAAGTGTACTTGCATAAGACAAACGTAGTTTCTGAGCTTATGTTAAAATTATTTTTTGATTACATTAAAAATAATTTTAGACAAGTTAAAAAATCAACCCCACAGATGCTTTGTTCGAAAGCACTGCATTATTTTCTAGAAATTCCAAGAAAGGACTTAGAGGAAGAAACCTTGGATCAATTCTTGTTGATTGATGACCATGATATTTGGCAACTGTTGAAATCTTGCTTAGAAAGTAGGGATGATTTCATTCGTAACTACGCCGAACGCCTCATCAGAAGAGATTTATTTAAAATTCATACATCCGATAAGCCACATAGTAGTGACTTTAAAGCATCTTTGCGTCAGAAAGTTACAAAGGGGCTCAATTTGGATAACGAATTGGAGGTCCTTTTTTTTATAGAGCACAAGGAAAGCATAGTCACTTATTCTTCGGAAAGCCAAGGAATAATGGTTCTTAATAAGGAATCTGAAGTTGTGGAATTATCACATTTCTTCCCCAGCTTCAAATATTTAACGTTCGTCGATACATATTTCCTGTGTATTCCTACGTGATATACTTACCTTATACTTACCTTTGTCCAAAATTTACACATTTCAAAATTCTTAATAAAACTTATTTTAACTATGAAAAGACTGAACTTGATCTGCACACTCGTGCTCTCTTGTTTCGCTTTAGTTGTCTTTGCACAACCGGAAGCCGGAATGCCATCAGAGCCGGGGAAGTGTTACGCTAAATGTTTGATCCAAGATCAGTACGAAACTGTAACAGAAGAAATTCTTGTAAAGGATGCTTCTACCAGAGTCGAAATAGTGCCTGCAGTTTACGAAACTGTAACTGAAGAGGTGCTTGAATCTGAAGCAAGCACAACTCTTAGAGTAATCCCAGCACAATTTGAAACAGTTACAGAAGAAGTATTGACTAAAGAAGCAGGTAATACGCTTCGAGTCGTCCCAGCACAATTCGAAACACTTACAGAAGAAGTGCTTACTAAAGAAGCAGGTAATAACCTTAGAGTTGTTCCAGCATCATTTGAAACAGTTACTGAGCAAGTAATTGAGTTCGATGCGGGGTGTGCTTCCGGAGGTGGAGGATCTATGGGAGGAAACCATGACGCTAAGGTTGCAGGTGCAACATATAACTGTGTGTCAGGAAATTGTAAAAATGCGGGTGCCGCTGGAGCCGATGGTTCTGGAGCTGGTACTTACGCTTCTTACGATGCTTGTATTAAAGCTTGCGGTGGAAATACTGGAGGTGGATCTGGAGCTGGAGCAACATGTGCTCTTGACATGAGAGCAATTCCTGCTCAATTCGAAACTGTTACAGAAGAAGTTCTTACTAAAGAAGCAGGTTCTAGCATTAGAATCGTTCCTGCAAGCTTCGAAACAATTTCAGAAGAAGTATTGTCAAAAGAAGCTTACACTACAATTTCTGTAATTCCTGCAAGTTTTGAAACAGTATCTGAAGAAGTGCTTGTTCAAGAAGCTTACACTACATTATCTGCAGTACCTGCAGTTTATGAAACAGTAACAGAAGAAGTATTGAAAAAAGACGCATATTCTACAGTGAGAATTATTCCTGCAGAATATGAAACTATCTCAGAAGAAGTTTTAGTTAAGGATGCATACACTACACTTTCTACTAGACCTGCAGTTTACGAAACAGTAACTGAAGAAGTACTAGTTAAGGAAGCATATACTACACTTCAAACTAAGCCTGCAGTTTACGAAACAGTAACGGAGGAAGTACTAGTTAAAGAAGCTTACTCTACACTTTCAGTTAGACCAGCAGTTTATGAAACAATAACTGAAGAAGTACTTACTGCAGAAGCAAGTACTAAAATTGAAAGAATACCTGCTCAATACGAAACAGTAACTGAGCAAATTGAAACTGCTCCTGCATCTACGAAGTGGGTAAAGAAAAAAGCAGATAGAAATTGTCTTTCTGCAGATCCTAACGATTGTATGGTATGGTGTTTAGTTGAAGTACCTGCTCAATACAGAACAATCTCTAAGAAACTTAGACAAGCTTGTGCTGATGGTTATACTCAAAATGGAGATGACTGTGTAAGAACAATCGATATTCCTGCCACTTACGGTAGCAGAACCTATAGAAAATTAGTTACGCCTGCAACAAGCGAGTCAGTAACTGTACCTGCAGTATACGATACAAGATCATTCCAGAAGTTAGTTACACCTGCGACAAGCGAGTCAGTAACTGTACCTGCTGTTTATGATTCAAGATCTTATCAAAAATTGGTTACTCCTGCTACCTCTGAGACAGTAGAAGTACCAGCTGCTTATACAACAAGAACTTACAGAAAATTAGCTTCACCTGCTTCATTTGAAACAGTGCAAGTACCTGCAGTTTATGAAAACAGATCTTACCAGAAATTGGTAACACCTGCAACATCAACTTCAGTAGAAGTACCGGCAAGATATGAGTCAAGATCTTTCCAGAGATTAGCAAATCCTGCAACAACTCAGGTTGTTGAAGTACCTGCTGTCTATACTTCTAGATCATACAAAAAAGTTGCTAGCCCAGCTACAACTGAAACTGTAGATATTCCTGCTGCTTACTCTAACAGATCTTACCAAAGATTAACAAGAGATGCAACAGCAGAGCCTTTACCATGTGGAGGATCAAGAACTTTGAATGTGAATTTCCAGACAGGATCAGCTAATTTAACTCAAGCATCATATGCTGAGATTAATAGAATTGCTGCATCTATAGATTGTAGTGGTGGATGTTCAACTACTTTAGTAGGTCACACGGATGATCAAGGTGGTGCGGATACTAACCAAGCTTTATCACAAAGAAGAGCGAAGGCTGTATACGATGCTTTAGCAGCTGCGGGTGTAGCTGAATCATGCATGAGATACGAGGGTAGAGGTGAGTCTCAGCCAGTTGCTGATAACACAACTGCTTCAGGAAGAAGAACAAACAGAAGAACTGAAATGGTTTCATCTTGCGGTGCAAGCACAGCAGACTGTAACAAGTACACCTCTAGATCTTACCAAAGATTAGTTAGCCCAGCAACAACTGAAACTGTTGATGTACCGGCAAGCTACGGTTCAAGATCATACCAGAAATTGACAAATGACGCTACTACAGAGTCTAACGATATTCCTGCAACTTACGGATCAAGATCTTTCCAGACTTTAGCAAATGATGCAACAACTACATCAGGTGATGTACCAGCTAGCTACGGTTCAAGATCTTACAAGAAGTTAGTTACTCCTGCAACAACAAGATCAATTGATATTCCTGCAGAATATAAAACTGTAAGTAGAAGACAATTGGTTACTGCTGGTGGAACTACTGAATGGAAGCAAGTAGTATGTGATACGGATATCACTGCTGATCTTGTAAGACAAGTACAAGCTGCTCTTCAATCTAAAGGTTATAACCCAGGTCCTATTGATAATAGCATGGGTAAAATGACTAGAGAAGCACTCGTTAAATTCCAAAAGGATCAAGGACTTCCTGTAGGTCAATTGGATTTTGATACACTAAAAGCTTTAGGAATTAGATAATTCTAAGTTCCTAGCAATATAAAATGAAGGCTTACCCAGATGGGTAAGCCTTTTTTTTATGTCTAAAATTAACATAAAAGAATTTTAACGAAAAAAAGATTCACCCAACGTAGGGGTATGTTCATTTAGTATTGTCCTATCAATGGATAAGTCTGCCAAGACGAGACCAAAACCATATTCAACTGCTAACTAGCCGACAATTGGCTAATTAGAAGACGTTATCGGTCAAATCTTTTAGGCTCTAATCCAAGCTGACTACCTATTTATTTAAATTTGAGATCGTAAGACGAAATGTACACCCTTGATCCTGCCCAGTATTCGTACTGGAACTACTTTACCCCAAATTTCAAAGAGACCCATACTTCTATTGGGTGCTCTAGGCTGTATTATTTCTATTTGACTTTCTTGAATTCAAAAGTTGTTAACCTATTGAATTAAATGGCTCGTTTAGGCCATTCATACGAATTGAAAGAATTATTAAAATAGTTAATATGAAACCTTTAGTTACTCTATGCTTATCCATTTGCCTGTTGGCTCAAGTTGCCATCGGTCAAAGCGAAATCGCTTCTTCCAACAATCATTTTGTTCATGAGAAAATAGGAACAAAATTGAACCATATCTACCTAGATAAAGGAGATATGAAAATCTATTTCCACAAGGATAGAATTGAGATCATAAATGAGAATGGCGAAAGCTCTTACTTCTTTATGATGTTCGATAATAAGTCTTTCCAATTCCCAGAAGGAGAAGGGCTTGTAAATAAAGAAAATGTGTTAATCCAAGACGATGCAATGAAATATGTATTGGAAGAAGATTACATGGAAAAGTCATATTTCAAATCAATAATCTATAAGGATATAAGTACTGGAAAGGAACTTTTCGTTTCTGTAAAAAACAACCAACTTATGTTTAATTCCATATCAAATATGAATATGGACTTTCTTCTTTGGGGAAATACTGGAGAAACAAGCAACAGAAGTGCGAAAGTTCAATTAGAAGAATTTGGAAAATTGATTGAAATCTCATCTAAAGATTTCAATGTAATTAAAGAAGAAAATAATATAAGTTTTAAGCAGAATGGTTCTGAGGAAAATGCCAATCTGCAATTTTCAATATCCATAAACTAGACACCCTACCCACCAAAACTAACACTGTTATGAGGAATTTACACCTTAACTTTATTTTGACTATTTGTTTGTCTTTGACTAGTTCTCTAGTTTTTGGACAGACAGCAACTACAGCCACCTCTGGTGCTTCACCGCTGATAAATATTAGCGGAAGTAACTATCAGGGATATTGTCTGGAGTATCATAACACCCCTCCAGGATCTGGAGATTCCTACGTATGGGATACAACTATTGAAGATATAAATCTTCCAGGGGTAACCGCCTGTTTGATGGGACATGCCAATTACGGCACTAACGCAGTGCAACGCTGTGTTTGGTACTTTACGGATGGAATAAATCCTCCGTCAGGTAATGCCGGTTGGACTATTATTCAAAATGTGAATAACGGAACCTACTATGATCAATGTGCATCAGAATGGTATCCGAAAACGTCGGGTCAACAAGATATGATGACTCACAATGATCCACATTGTCATCCAGTTGCTTTACCATCTCCATGTAACGCTGATCTCGGCTCAAATTTGAATTTGTGTAATGGACCGGTAACACTCTCACCTGAAGGTTGTGGAGGAACATCTTGTACTACACCAGATCTTTCAAACTCACATACAACATCTCACGGATTAAGTGTTTTCAACAATGCTAATATTAAGGTTGGAGGAGCTACTGTAACTGGATCAAGAGTATTCACTGGTTCTGCTAGTTTAGATGAAGATATGATCACAGATGATCAAACGACAGGAATTTTTGGTATCAGTCAAGGAGTCCAAAATTCTTTCGGAGCTAATGATGCAATGATTAATACGTATACTTTCAGTCAAGATGTTTGTGATTTTGAGATTGATTTATGGGATATTGACCAGTATGATGAAATGGTTCTGCATGCATTCAACGGAAATACTCCAGTAAGTTATACCGTGAAGAATGTCGGGTCATGTGTTAATGTTTCAGGAAATACCTTTAACTCTGCTTGCGCAACTCAAGCTGGTTCAAACTATAGTGGATTCAAGTTCACCGCAGATTTTGATGGTTGTATAGATAAAATTGTGATTAGATATTATGACTATTCTACAAGCCAAGCTGGCGGTTCATATACGCTTTCTTTTGGTGAAGGTTGCACAGGAGGAAATTGTTCTTATTCATGGAGCAATAATCAAAGTAGCCAATCAATCATCGCCTCTACACCTGGGACATATTGTGTTACTATTTCAAATTCAAATGGATGTAAAGACACAGATTGTGTAACTATTTCAGCATGTAACAATTGTCCTATCTCTGTCGATATAGGAAATAACAAGAGCTTCTGTCAAGTTCCTATGATTGCCCTAAATGCAGTAGTTAGTAATGTAAATGAATGCCCTAGTTCTACATGTGGAGATGTTTTAGCTTCATTTTCTGGAGATTGTGATGATCCAAATGATTGCCTTGTGAATTCTTATTCCGCAAGTTGCATCGGTAATATTTCAGACATTTGTCCAACGAATGGAGCAAATAATGCTTCATGTAATAATGGAATAATTTGTATAGCTTCAAACTATAACTCATGGGAGGTTACTATTCCCGCAGAACAGACTTTTACTTTTGAGTCTTTGAGAGGAGATTTTCTCTATTCAACGACAGGAGTAAATCAAGGAGGTGCACCAAATTCAACAAATTGTCCAAGTTCAATTACCCTAGACGTTAGATTCTATATTGATGGAACTCATGTCAATACTAGATCTTACACATTAAGCGCTAATAATTTATCAACATTAAATTTATCCCCATCTAGTGATATAGTGGTAAGTACCGGTCAAGAATTGAGGGTAGTAGTTGATCCTGTTGCATCAGGTGACCATTGCGATCTAGTAGATGTTACAAATGCACATGTAATAGGATGTTGTGGTGATAATTCTGTCGTTGCTAATAACTCTTACCAATGGAGTGGCCCAGGTGTAAACGGCGCAACAACTTCATCTGTATTAATACATGACTTTGGTACCTACAGTGTAACAGTAACCGATTGTGGGGGCTGCCAAGCTGTTGATCAATTAGTTATATCTCAGGATAGTGGATCAATTGACATCGATTTGGGACCAGATCAGTCAAAATGTCCTGATGATGGACCTTTGGCTTTGACTCCAACAGTAACTGGGGCTTCCACCTGCGCACCAGATTTTGACTGTAATACAACCTTGGTTTCTTATTTAAGCAATTGCGATGATCCTTCGGATTGTTTACTTCCGTCAAATACAGAAAGTTGCTTGAGCTTCGCCTCAGGTGTTTGTCCAACAAATGGACCTAATCCTTATGCGTCATGTAACAATAATATTATTTGCATTGCGAGTAATTATAATTCTTGGGAATTTTTGTTGACAGCTTCTCAAAACGTTGAAGTGAATGAAATAGTTGCTGTCTTTTGGTATCCTACCGATGGAACCAGTGCTGGTGGCGTTGGAAATAGTCCTTCTTGCCCAACCTCATTTACAGTTACTGCTAAGTTTTATAGAGGGAACACATTAGTAGCAACTGAAAATGTGACCATTCCTGAAAACCAAGTAATTACAACTTCAATTGAACCATCTAATCCAATTGCATTAAGCCAAGGTCATACACTAAGAGTAGAATTGAGCGGTAATGCTAGCTCAGATGATTGTGATTTAATAGAAATAGCAAGTTTGTGGATAAATGGATGCTGTAATCCTGTCGATCCAATTCCAGTTGAAGACAATACCTTTATGTGGACCGGAGCCGGAATAAATGGTGAAACTACACCAACAGTTACGGTAACGCAAATAGGAACTTATTCTGTCACAGTAACGGATTGTAACGGTTGCTCTTCAGTTGACAATATTATCATATCTGAAGAAGTTGTTCCACCTAATTTTGATCCTGGAACTATTAGTGATCCTGTTTCAAATTGTGGCTCTTTCGATCCACCTCAATTAAATGGTACTTCTGCTACAGGTTGTACGGATAATGTGATTTTTCAGTGGCAGTTTAAGCCTATCAATGGTTTATGGACAGATATTCCTGGAGCTAATGGTCAAAATTGGAATCCTCCATTTCTAGACGAAACAATTGCGGTCAGAAGAGGGGCTAAGTGCCTACCTTGCGGAACATTTGAATATTCAAATGTTATTGACATATACATTAATTCTAATTACACCAGCGCTGGAACGCTAACAGATGATCAATGTGGGTGCGGATCATTCAATCCTGCTCCATTAAATGCATCAGGTCCTGTTGGAGGCTTTACTGAATGGGATGGTTTCTTGAATTCCAAATGGCAAGTAATGCCTGAAGGAGGAACATGGAGTGATATTCCAGGCTTTGTTGATGATGGTCTAGATACACCTGCTGTACCTGATACGTTCGACCCTGGGCCTATCACCATGACTACTAAATATAGAAGATGTTATAGAGTACTACCTTGTACAGATTGGATTTGTACGGATGAAGTAATCATGGAAGTAGTACCTGAGCCTACAGCAACAAATGATTCCGAGACATTATGTGTTGGTGAACAAATTACGCTTGATGCCTCTCTTAACGATTCTAACAATAATAACAATACTTCTTATTCAATAGTTAATGGTCCTTCAGGTGGAACTGCAACTTTAACTGATAATGGATCTTTAACTTTTACAGCTCCGCTCGCTTGTGGAGTTCAGACCATTACATACGAAGTTTGTAATGAAGCAGATAATTGTAATTCTGAGTGTTGCGACACAGCAACAATAACGCTAAGCGTAGAAGATGATACTGATCCCGTCTTAACAGGAGTGCCATCGGATGTTACTGTAGAATGTGATAACATTCCAGCACCACCTACTGTAACCGTGAGTGATAATTGCGATGACAATCCTAACTTGGATTATAATCAGACTTCAACTCAGACTGATAATGGAAGTTGTAATGATTCTGAATATCAGATTACAAGAACCTGGACTGGGGAAGATTTATGTGGTAACACAACTACAGAAATACAAATATTAACTGTAGAAGATACAACAGACCCAATCGTTAGCTGTAATCCAGATGATGAAGTGATTGAATGTGTATTGGGACAAATCGATGCTTTAGCCAGTGCTTGGAATAATGCCAATATTGCAAAATTAGAGAATTGTTCTTTTGACGCATGTGGTGATATTGATGTAACATCTGATTACGATGTCTCAAATATTTCAGACGATTGTGGAGATACCGGAACAACAACTGTTATTTATACAATAACAGATCAATGTGGTAATAACGTAACTAAATCTGCCACGGTAACATTTGAAGATACCACACCTCCGACGATACCTTGTGATCCTGCGGATGAAGTTCATGAATGTACAGGAGCTACTGATAACGAAACTACAGCCGATGCTTGGAATGCAGCAAACATTGCCTTGATTGAAGCTTGTGGATTAGATGCTTGTGGAAATCAAAATACAGTAACAAGTGATTACGACTATAATGACTTGAGCGGTGATTGTGGCTCTACAGGAACAATAATAGTAACTTATACGCTTGAAGATGCTTGTGGATTCACAACTTCTAAAACAGCCACTTTCACAGTAGTAGATAACACTGACCCAGTCATTTCTTGTGATCCTTTGGATCAGGTTTATGAGTGTGATGGTATTGAAAATAATGAAAGTGCTGCAGATGCTTGGAACGCAACTAACATAGCTGCTTTAGAAGCATGTTCAAGTGATGCTTGTACCTCTGTAACAGTGACTTCAAATTATTCATTTGGAGATCTTTCTGATGAATGTGCAAGTACTGGTTCAATTCAAGTGACTTATTCAATTGAAGATGAATGTGATCATGTAGTTACAAGAACGGCAACGTTTACTGTTGAAGATAATTCAGATCCAGTAGTTACTTGTGATCCTGATGATTTGGTACATGAATGTACTGGCGATTCTGATAATGAACAAATAGCAGATGCTTGGAACGTAGCAAATATAAATAAGCTTTTCATGTGCTCCTCAGATGCTTGTAGTGATATTACAGTCATAAATGATTATGACTACAATGACTTAACGGATGATTGTGGAGTAACTGGAAGTTTCACGGTAACTTATACCATTGAAGATCAATGCGGATATACAATCACAAAATCTGCGACTTTCACAGTAGAAGATACAACTGTTCCAACAATTGTAGATGACGCCACTGACCTAACGGTAGAATGCGATGGCGCTGGCAATGTTACAGCATTAGATGATTGGCTTCAAACAAATGGTGGGGCAACTGCAAGCGATATTTGCGGAAGCTTGACATGGACAAATAGCTTTACAGGCTTGTCTGACGATTGTGCAGAAACAGGAATAGTTACCGTAACCTTTACTGTAACTGATGAATGTGACAACACATCTCAAACAACTGCTGACTTTACAATTGAGGATACGACTCCTCCAACTCCAGTTTGTCAGGATATAACTGTACAACTAGATGGAAATTGTGAGATTAGCATCACTCCTGAAGATATTGACGATGGAAGCACAGATATCTGTGGTGACATAGCAAGCATCTCAATTGATACAGAAGATTTCAATTGTGCGGCAGATGAAGGAGATAATACTGTTGTATTAACAGTGACTGATGAGTGCGGAAATGAAGCCACTTGTTCTGCGAATGTAAGAGTAGAGCGATTTGATTTAGCACTTAGAACAGTTTTAGCTCCTGGAGAAGATGAAAGAGTTTATCCGGGAGAAGATATTACTTTCAAAATCGAAGTTCACAATCAAGGATCTTTGGCTGCAAGTAATATCCAATTAGTAGATTATATTCCAGCGGGACTTACACTGAATGATCCAGCGTGGTCAGGTGGAGGTTCAACTGCAACCATAACATTGCCAGGAACTTTAGCTCCAGGTGATATGACTATGGTAGAAATTACCTTTACAGTTTCTACTACAAGTGCAGGACAGATCGTCAATGAAGCAGAAATCTCAAGTGCAGATGCACCAAATGGTTTCACTTCAACAGATGTTGATTCAACACCTGATTCAAATCAAAGTAATGATGGTGGTGGAGAAGTAAATACTGCCAATGATGACGAGATTGATGAAGGATGTTGTAGCATTGATGGTGACGATGAAGATGACGCCGATCCAGAAGATATCACTGTTGAAGTCTTTGACCTTGCCCTTATAAAAGTATTGGCAGCAGGAGAAGACACTAGAGTATATCCTGGCGAAGACATCACTTTTACCATTGAAGTATATAACCAAGGAACTGTGCCAGCTTCAAGTATTGAAGTAACAGATTATATTCCTACCGGCTTGACTCTAAATGATGGAGCTTGGTCTGGTGGCGGTTCTACGGCTACAATAATCTTACCTGGTACTTTGGCTCCTGGTGCAAGCACATCTGTAGACATCACGTTTACAGTAGATGCAACGACATCAGCAACCAACCTTGTCAACAGAGCTGAGATTAGTGCTTCTGTTGATGACTTAGGAGAAGATGCTCCAGATCTTGATTCAGTTGAAGATGGAAATCAGGGGAATGATGCCGGTGGCGTTGTTAACGGTGGTTCTGATGATCAATTGGACGGAAATGGAACAGATGATGAAGATGACGCCGATCCAGAAGATATTGATGTTGAAATTTATGATTTAGCCCTTAGAAAAACTCTAGCAGCTGGCGAAGATGCTAGAATTTATCCTGGTCAAACCATCACTTTTGACATCGAAGTATTTAACCAAGGGACCGTACCAGCTTCCAATATTGAGATACTGGATACAGCCCCTGCAGGTTTAACACCCGTTGGATCTACAACTTTGAATATTGCTGGACCAATTGCTTCAGGAGCTTCAGAAGTTGTACAAATTTCATTTACGGTTGATCAAAATGCTTCTGCTGGTTTAGTAGATAATATTGCTGAAATCCAAGGTTCACAAGATGATTTAGGAGATAGTCCTAATGATAATGATAGTGACGAGGATTCAAATCCAACCAATGATCCGACAACAGATGATGAAATAAATAATGGAAGTGGTGATGAAGATGATAATGATCTTGAAACGGTAGACATTCAGATCTTTGACCTTGCTTTAATCAAAGTATTGGGAGCAGGAGAAGATGATAGAGTTTACCCAGGTGAAACAATCACTTTCACAATTGAAGTATTTAACCAAGGAACAGTGCCTGCGTCAAATATTTCTATTGAAGATTATGTTCCTGCAGGATTTACTCCAACAGGTGCAACTTCTTTAAATATTCCAGGTCCTTTGGCTCCAGGTACAAGTACGACGGTAGATATAAGCTTTACTGTTGATGCAACAAATACTGGCGGTCAAATTATCAATGTAGCAGAAATTACTGGTGCAGAAGATGACCTAGGAGATGCCTCCGTTCCTGATTTTGATTCAACACCAGATACAGACCCAGGCAATGATGCCGGTGGAGTTGTGAATACTGTTTCTGATGATCAAACAGATGGAAATGGAAATGATGATGAAGATGATGCGGATCCAGAGGATGTAACTGTTGAAATCTTTGACCTTGCATTAAGAAAAACTTTAGCAGCAGGAGAAGATGCAACGGTATATCCAGGAGAAACAATCACATTTACAATTGAAGTATTCAACCAAGGAACAGTACCAGCTCAAAACATTGTGCTTACAGATTATGAGCCAGCTGGATTAACTGCGGTAGGATCTAATACAATTAACATTGCTGGCCCAATTGCTCCAGGAGCAAGTACGACAGTTGATGTTGAATTTACAGTAGATCCTGCAACTGCTGCAGCGACCTTAGTAAATGAAGCAGAGATTGCAAGTGCAGAAGATGATTTAGGAAACATGCCTACGGATAATGACAGTACTCCTGATACAAATCAAGGGAACGATACGACCGTAGACGATGAGATAGACAATGCAGGAGACGATGAAGATGATGCGGATGTTGAAGCCATAGAATTAGAAATCTTTGACCTTGCGTTAGTGAAAGATCTAGCAGCAGGAGAAGATGCGAGAGTATATCCAGGAGAGGATGTAACCTTCACATTGACAATTACCAATGAAGGAACAGTTGATGCCTTAAATATTGAGGTAACAGATTACCTACCTTCTTGCTTAACGCTTAATGATCCAAACTGGACAATGAGTGGCGGATTTGCAGTTACAAATATTGCAGGTCCACTTGCAGCAGGAGCATCTACAACAGTTGACATCACAGTTACAGTTGGAGAATCTTGTGTAGGATCACCATTGGTGAATGTAGCAGAGATCAGCTCGGCAGAAGATCCGAACGGAGATATGCCAGATGATAATGATAGTGATTTGGATAATGATCCAAACAACCCAGATGAAGATGATTCAGATGATGAGCCATTGGATCCACAATTATGGGATCTTGCCTTAATCAAAGTATTGGGAGCAGGTGAAGATGATAGAGTATATCCTGGTGAGACGATCACTTTTGATATTGAAGTATTTAACCAAGGAACAGTACCTGCATCAAACATAGTTGTTGAAGACTATGCGCCAGCAGGATTGACTCCAGTAGGATCAACTACTTTAAACATCGCTGGACCAATTGCACCAGGTGCAAGTACAGTAGTTAGCATAGACTTTACGGTTGATGCAGCAACTGCAGGTGGTCAAGTGATCAATGTAGCAGAGATAACAGGTGGTGTAGATGATCTAGGAAATACACCTGAGGACATCGATTCAACACCAGATACAGACCCAGGTAATGATGCCGGTGGAGTTGTAAATACTGGTTCTGATGATCAGACGGATGGAAATGGAACAGATGATGAAGATGATGCCGATCCAGAAGATGTATTCATTGAGATCTTTGACCTTGCGTTAAGAAAGACTTTAGCAGCAGGAGAAGATGCAACAGTATATCCAGGGGAAACAATCACTTTCACAATTGAAGTGTTTAACCAAGGAACTGTACCAGCATCCAACATTGTTCTTACGGACTATGTACCTGCAGGATTAACGGCTACTGGACCAACAACAATTAACATCGCTGGCCCAATTGCTCCAGGAGCAAGTACGACGGTTGATGTTGAATTTACGGTAGATCCAGCAACTGCAGCAGCGACCTTAGAAAATGAAGCGGAGATTGCAAGTGCAGAAGATGATTTAGGAAACATGCCTACGGATAATGATAGTACTCCTGATACGAATCAAGGGAACGATACGACGGTAGACAATGAGATAGACAATGCAGGAGACGATGAAGATGATGCGGATGTTGAAGCCATAGAATTAGAAATCTTTGACCTTGCG
>ENA-ORXT01002663-ORXT01002663.1-marine-metagenome-genome-assembly--contig:-NODE-2663-length-20920-cov-20.012762_pt1 | contig 20920 bp, 19 predicted proteins | sample MGYA00237868_ERZ511482 | MGnify/ENA metagenome assembly ERZ511482
GGCCGGTTCGGCCCTTCCATCACGTCGCCGAGCGGGCCGGGAACGACGCGCGTCTGGAAGCCCGGTGGATACATGGCCGCCGCGGTCGGTGCGAAGACTGCGGCGACGCCTGCCTGTGCGCAGGCCGCCACGTCGTCGTCGATCGGGCGTGGATAGCCGTCGAAGTCAGCTGCTTCGTTGAACTGCAACGGATTGACGAAGATCGACACGACGACGAGGTCGGCCCGAAGCGCAGCATCGTCGATCAATGCCCGATGACCGTCGTGGAGTGCACCCATCGTCGGAACGAAGCCGATCCGGTGTCCGGCGGCGCGCTGCCGGCTGGACCAGGCCTGCATGGCCGCCGGGGTGGTGAAGATCTCCATCGAGACGAAACGTAGTCACCGCAGCGCTGATGGACACACTTCTCGATACGCCTGTGCAGCGCCGATGGTCGTGGCGGCGAGCACCGCATGGGTGCATGCGGCAGCGAAGGTGTCGGCGCCAGCAGCAAGGAGCGCATTGAGCGCACGATGTCGAGCCTCGGCGGGGAGGTGGTGCATGCCGGTCGCCAGGCCGAACACGGTGTCGCCATCGGTCATGGAGTGCGCAGGGCGGATGGCGCGCGCCATGCCGTCGTGGGCGACCGAGGCGAACTTCGAGGTCTCGGCCTTGTCGAGTCTGGCCGTCGTGGCAACGACGCCGATCGTGGTGTTGAGGCTGTCGGGGCCGGCGGGGACGGCAGTTGCTGCGGCCAGCGCTGCACGTTCAGCGGCCGGTGGCCGCTGCATCGTCAGTCCGCAGCGTTCCCAGGGGAGCGCGGTCGACAGGTCGATCACCGACCCGTTCGGGTTCGCAACGGCGAGCGCCCCGACGCTGATCTCGAGGCCATCCATGCTCACGACGGTCGAAGCGGTACCGACGCCGCCCTGCAGCCCACCGGCACGTGCGCCCGTACCAGCACCGACCGATCCCCATCGGAGCTGGCTGCTGCGAGCGTTCTTCGCCGCCCGCATCCCGAATTCGGCGTTCGGGCGGTTTCTGCCGTCGCCGCCTCTGGCAAGGTCGAAGATCACCGCGCCGGGAACCACGGGAACCACTTGCGGAGAACCCGATGACGTCCCGACCGGAAACCCGAGGCCGCGCGCTTCGAGCCAGTCCATCAGGCCGTGACTGGCCGCGAGACCGAAGGCGCTGCCGCCGGTCAGGCAGATGCCGTGGATCTCCTGAACGAGGTTCTGCGGATCGATCGCGTCGGTTTCGCGTGTGCCCGGACCGCCACCGCGGACGTCGACGCCCGGCGTTGCACCGCGCTCACAGATGACAGCGGTCGTGCCGGTCTGCCAGCCACGCCCGGTGCGCTGGAAGTGGCCGACGGTGATGCCCTCGACGTCGGTGATCGACCCGAACGGCAGCCAGGCGTCGCCCGAGGACGCTCTGGTCACAGTTCGGTGTGCTCGCCGGCGAGCCACTGCTCGCGCAGCTTGTACTTCTGGATCTTCCCCGAGCCCGTGAACGGAAACTCCTCGACGGCGAACCACTGGCGAGGCGTCTTGTGCGGTGCGAGATGTTGTCGGAGGTGTTCGAACAGGGCGTTCTTGTCGACGGCGTGCCCGGGGGCCGGGCGAATGAACGCGCCGACGGTCTCCCCCCACTTGTCGTCGGGCAGCCCGACCACAGCGACCTCACCGACGTCCTCGCGGCTGAAGAGGAGCTCTTCGAGTTCCTTTGGATATACGTTCTCCCCGCCACGGATGATCATGTCCTTGAGGCGGCCCTCGATCGTGCAGTAGCCGCGCTCGTCCATCGCTGCGAGATCCCCGGTGTGTAACCAACCGTCGGCGTCGATGGCCTCGGCGGTGGCTTCGGGCATGTCGAAATAACCGTGCATCACGTGGTAGCCGCGAGTGACGTATTCACCGATGGCACCGATGGGCAGGGTTTCGCCGGACTCCGGGTCGACGATGCGAACCTCGACGTTCGGCATCGGCGGACCGATGGTGCCGGCCTTGTCTTCGATCGTGTCGGTCGGTCGCGTCATCGACGCAACCGGTGAGCATTCGGTCTGGCCGAACACGATGGTGAACGGTGCGCCGAGCTGCTCTTCGAAAGTACGCACGAGGTGCTCGGGAACGAGGGAGCCGCCTGAGCAGAGTGCTTGCAGCGACGAGAGGTCGGCTGCGGCGAAGGTCGGGTGTTCGAGGATCGCGACCAACATCGTCGGCACCCCCAGCATCGTGTTCGAGCGGTAGGTCTCGCTCAACTCGATCACCAAGCCCGGGTCGAAGACCGGTACCAGGACCTGGGTGAGTTGCTTGGACACGCACCCCATGACGCCCATCACGCTGCCGCCGGTGTGGAAGAGCGGCATCGTCTGGACGTAGACACCGCGGTCGCTGACACCGAGGCGGTCGACATAGTGATGCCCGTTGTTGACCAGGCCGCGGTGATGGAGGAGCGCACCCTTCGGGAACCCGGTGGTGCCCGATGTGTACTGGAGCATCACCGGGTCGGTCGGTCGGACGTCGGGAAACTCGCCGACGAAGTCGTCACCGGCGGCGAGGAAATCGTCCCACTCGTCGAAGCTGATGATCTCTTCGAGGTCGGGACAGTCAGGCTGTGCCTCGCGAGCAGTGGCGAGCATCGGGTTGCCCCGATGCGATGACGCCACGAACAAGGCGCGCGACGTCGACTGCGTCAGGACGTATTCGAGTTCCTGGCGCTGGAACGCAGGGTTGACGGTGACGATCACCATGCCGGCCAACGCGCACCCGAACTCGACCAGTTCCCATTCGGGGAGGTTGTGTGCCCAGACTGCGATGTGGTCGCCGGGGGAGAACCGGGTGAGCAAGGCGCGGGCAGTGCGCTCGGCATCGGCAAGGAATTCGGCGTACGTCCATTGCCTCCGGTCTGTCGCGGTCAGACCGTCGGCGAGTGGCAGTCCTTCGATCAGCCCAACGTGGTCCGGGGCCGATGCTGCTGCGGCGCGTAACAAGTCGCCGATCGTGATGTCGCGGACCGGCGGGGTGGTCTGGCCGCTCGCATGGGAGATGGCATCGGAGGTCGCATGGGAGGTGGTAGGTGAGACGGTGAGCGGTGCAGACCCAGAAGCTGGCATCACGCCAGAGTAAGCGGTGGGGGTGGGATGTCGACGAGCTTGCCGCGCGGGATCAGCCGGTCCGGGTCGATCATGGGCAGCGTGCACACCACGCCTTCGTGGTCGGTGCCGTCGATGCAGGCCACACCGACGTGGTCGCCTGGCTGGTGGGCATCGGAGTCGAAGCGGACGATCGCCACGCCTCTGGTCTGGAACGGTGACCACGCGCTCGAACAGACTCGCCCGATGATCTCGCCGGTGGATCGGCTCACCAGGACCCGTCCGAGGTGGGCCACGCTGTCGTCGGTCCGCATTCCCCACGTGCGGCACGGAGAGTCAGCGGCTCGTTCCAGCGCGGCACGACCGCTGAAGTCGCCTTTGTCGAAGTCGACCATGCCGCCGAGACCGACATCGAACGGCGTGGTCGTCATGTCGAAGTCGGAGCCGGCGTTCAGGAGCCCCGCCTCGATTCGGCGGGCGCGGAACACGTCTGCCGACGTGATGATCATCCCGTGGTCCTCGCCGATCGACAGAATGCGTTCGCCGACTGCGACGGCGTCGATGTCCGGTGTCAGGTAGAACTCCCAGCCGAGTTCATTGCTGAACCCGGTCCGCGTGATCACGACGGGCTGACCTGCGATCGAGACCTCTGCCATGTCGAAGTAGTTGAAGCGATCAGGCATCGGCCCGTCGATCACCGCCTCCAGCACCTCCAGCGAGCGCGGGCCCTGTACCTGGCTGATCCAGACGTCTGGGTTCAGTACCTGCACGTCGAGTCCGAGTGCATGGGCACGGAACCAGGAGTAGAGGTCGCCGTCGGCCTGGCCGAACCAGAAGCGGTCCTCGGCGAGGCGGACGAGGACGCCGTCGGTGATCATGCCGCCATCGTGATAGCACGCGAACTGATAGCTGCACCGCCCGACGCGTACCGTGGAAACGTCGCGTGTGAACACTCGCTGGAGCAGCGCCGCAGCGTCCGGCCCGACGATTTCCAGGGGGAGTTCGCCGGTGTGTCGCAAGATGACTTCTCGCCGAACCTTCCAGTACATCTCATCGGCGGTCGCGTGGTCGAGGAAGGCGGGAGTCAACCGACCGTTGTACAAGGTGTACTCCGGGTTGTAGGCAAGCTCTTGATGGATCAGCGGGTGCGGAATCATCGTGCGCGCCAGTTCGTTCGGTCGAACACCGGCAGCGGGCAGCGGGTGCACGACGAAGCGAAGTGGAGACGGACTCGTGGATGCTGTGTCGGACGTCATAGCTCCATGGTGACGATGGCGGTCTGGTGACACAAGTGACAATAACTCGTTCGACATGCGTTAGTTTCGTCACCGATGAAGCTCGATGTCGATTCCCTTCGTGCGTTGAAGACCGTGGCCGACACCGGCAGCGTCGGCGCCGCAGCCGAGATGCTGTGTGTCAGCCGGTCAGCGGTGAGCTGGAAGATCAAGCGGATGCAGGAGCGACTCGGTACCAATCTGCTGCAGAAAGACGGTCGCGGCGTCGCGCTGACCGACAGCGGGCGTGAACTGCTCGTCTACGCCGAGACGATCCTGGCTGCGCACGACGCAGCGACCCGTCGGTTCCAGTCCGTCGATGTCTTCGGCTCCGTGAAGATCGGCGCCACCGAGGGAGCGTCGGGCCCGATGCTCGATGTGGTGGCCCCGTGGGCGCGGCGCAACATCGACGATCTCGACGTGAGGATCCGTGTCGATCATCCCGTCGCGCTCGCCGGCTGGCTCGCCACCGGCGAGATCGATCTCGCCATCACCATGGTGCTCGAGCCCGATGTCCAGCCGGGCGACGTGCTCCTGTGGCCGGACGAGTTGGTCTGGGTCCACAGCGCATCCGGCGACTTCGGGGACCTCGATCGCGTTCCGCTGGTCACGTTCGGCCGGCGCTGCTTCTTCGGCGCCGTTGCAACAGAACTTCTCACTCGAGCCGACGTGCCCTACGACATCGTGCTCGAGAACCCGTCCAACTACGGCGTGCAGTTGGCCTTGGCGAGCGGCGCAGGCATAGCGCTGATCAATCGGCGGCTCGTCACCGAACAGCACACGGAGTGGGAACGGCCGGCATCGATCGGTGATGCTCCGGCGTTGCGCTACGTGATTCGTCCAGCATCGCCAGAACCGAGTGAACTGGTACAGATGATGGTCGATCAGATCCGCAACGCCTTCACGTCGACACCATTGCGCTATGCCTCACCGCTCGACGCCGTGGTCGGCAGCGACGGCGCCCAGTTGGTCGGCACATGAGCACCGAAGCGTCCCATGCGCCGGGCGACGTGGTGGTCTACGAAGAGCGAGACGACATCGCGATCATCACGCTCAATCGTCCGCACAAGAAGAACACGCTCACCGATGCGGTGATCCAAGGCATCGCCGACGGCATCGACGCGGCGACGAAGTCAGTCGACGTCGCTGCGGTCGTCGTGCGTGGTACTGGCGGGACCTTGACCGGCGGTTACGACCTCACCGCCGCTGCCGACTACTCCAAGAGTGACAGTCACCCGCCTGGCTGGTCCACCCCCTACGGCGCCAAGGGGCCTGCGCCGCGCGAGGGTGCCTGGGACCCGGTCCGGGACTACCAGTTCATGAACAACAACGTCCGTCGGTTCATGAAGATCTGGGAGTGCCCGAAGCCGGTCATCGGAGAGATCGCCGGCTGGGCCGTCGGCGGAGCGACCGACATGGTGCTCTGCGCCGACCTGCTGTTCATGGCCGCCGACGCACATATCGGCTACGCCCCGAGCCGGATCTACGGCACACCGACCACGATGATGTGGGTCCATCGGCTCGGTCTCGAACACGCCAAACAGTTCCTGCTCACCGGCCGAGCGATCGACGCCACCACTGCTCACCGGATCGGCCTCGTCTCCCAGGTCGTACCTGCCGACGAGATCAGCGCAGCGACCGAAGCCGAGGCTCGACGCTTCGCATCCATTCCGGCGAACCAACTCGCGCTCAACAAGCTGCTGATCAACCAGGCGTACGAGAACATGGGCCTGCGCACATCGCAGATGCTGGGCACGTTCTTCGACGGGATGACACGCCACACCGAAGAGGCTTACCAGTGGACCGAAGACATCGCCGAGCGCGGGTTCAAGCCGGTGATCGCCGATCGCGATGGCCCCTGGGAGGACTATTCCCAGCGACCCGGCCACGCGTGAGTCGATAGCGTCACGGCGTGCTCGAACGTGACCCGGTCCCGGACACACTGCGCCAGCGCCTGCTGACCGGGGCGAAGCGAGCATCCGGCGAACTCGTACATCGCAGCTGGGACGTCGTGCGCGAACTCGGCGCAATCGGCCCGGACACGCGTCGTGGTAAACGCTTCGGGCGCCTCGGTGCGAACAGTGTCATCTGCTTCCCGCCGAACACGTTGTTCAACGAGCGCTACATCCACATCGGCAGCGGCACACTGTTCGGTCCCCAGGTCACGCTCTCGGCGGGAATGGTGCCCGGTCAGGAGATGATCACCGACCCCGTGATCTCTGTGGGCGACCGGTGTCTGATCGGCAAGGGGAGTGGCATCGTCGGTCACCTCCAGATCACGATCGGCAACGACGTCTGGACCGGCCACCACGTCTACATCACCGATCAGAACCACGGCTATGACGACCTCAGTGTGCCGATCTCGGCGCAGGTCATGGCCGAACGTCCCGTCGTGGTCGGTGACGGCTCGTGGTTGGGGCATGGAACGGTCGTCCTGCCAGGCGCGACGATCGGCCGTCACGTCGTCGTCGGGGCAAACAGCGTCGTGACCGGGAACCTGCCCGACAACTGCGTGGCTGCCGGCGTGCCGGCCAAGGTCATCAAGCAGCTCTGATCTTCGACGGTGGTCTCAACCGGTGAACGCAACACCATCCGACTCTCGAAGACAGCGAGGTGTGCAAAGGCGCACAGATGACTCCCGACGACCACGACCAGATCTGGAACTCTGTCGAGGCGCGACCGAACTTGCCAGACGCTCGGGCTCCGGACATCAGCGGACGTCTTCGCAACGGCGTGCGGATATGGGCTGTGAGTAGTTCTTTGCCGGCGGATAGACCCCGCCCTCAAGTGCCGATCGCGCGCAGTCTGTCGCTGCCTGCCGACGTGGAGATATGCGCGTTCAGTTGCAATCTTGGAAAGTAATGATTAACATTCCAATATGGAACCTGAAACAGTGCCACCGTGGAATGAGGACCCGGACTCCGGGCGCCTGGCCGGCGATCAGCTTCGGGCTGTCGAGCAGGCCAGGGCGATGGTGTACACGAGATATCCACCCCTCGGTCGGTGGTATCCGGCGCTCGCGGGTGGTTGGGCGGCTGCATTCGTTGCGTCGTACGCAGCGCCAACCTGGCTGTCAATCATGTTGCTGTTCGGGCTGCTCGCTGTTGGTGGCGCCGGGGTCCGCTGGTACGTCGGCAAGCGTGGCGTCATGCCGAACTTGCGTGGCGCTCCGCCCGCTATCAGGCGCGAGATGACGGTCTTCTTCGTTGGCTACGTCGTCGTCATCGCGGCGGTCGTTGCTGCCTATCTCCTCGTGGACTGGTGGGTGGCCTCGATCCTGGCGTTCACGATGTTCACCGCACTCGTTGCGGTCTACGAGACCCGCTACGCCGGCGCGGCGAGGCGCGATGAAGCCGCTCTCGGGATCGATCCTGTTGCCGGCGGCCCAGCGTGACGCTGGACCAACTCGACCCGACACTGAACAATCCGAAACGGCTGGCCGCCCTCGGCGTGGTTGTCACCTCAGCTGAAGTCGAGTTCGTCTTTCTTCGAGACGCTCTCACTCTGAACGACTCGGATCTGTCCAAGCACATGAGCGCGCTCGCCGCAGCTGGGTACGTCACCGTGCGAAAGACCGGAAAGGGGCGGAGCCGGCAGACCTGGTTCAAGGTGACCAGACAGGGTCGAAGCTCGATCAGTCGTCATATCGCAGCTCTGAACGCCTTGGTCGACAACGCACCCAGAGCCCCCGCAACCGCCGCCGATTGACAACCCGCCAGATACCGAAGTTCAGCCGGACACGACCGAGTCGACAAGCCGCCCAGTCCGGTTGCGGTCGCCTCCATACTCGGTCTCATCGTGCACCTTCTCGAGCGGGTCCGACCGATCTCAGGTGCCGTTCTCGGATGGTTGGTGCGCTCATGTTGGCCGGCGATTGTGTGCGGAGTCCGACGGTCGGATGTGCGTTGTCTCACAACTGATATTGGCTCATTTGCGGGCGTCGAGAAAAGCCTTCTTCCAGAAAGCTCTCCGTCGAAATGGCTACCCGCGACGGGGACGGCGCCGGTAGAACCGCACCAAGGCAGTGATCGCAAGAATCCACGTCGCCAGGACGAGGACAAAGATCACTTGAGCCATGCGCAAACCATACGTGACCGGGATTGCGTAGACGAACGGTTGATCAAGCGCCTTCGACCGCGCACCTCCCGTGGTATCTCACCGTGGCCGCAAATTCGGGCGGGTCGCTCTCGATATGGAGCGCCGGGCCGAGCACTCGACGTGCCGATCAGGAGCGGGTCGTGGTTGGTCGGAGCGATTCTGTTCTGATCGCCCTATCGGGCCTCGAGCCGACGGCCGAGGTCGTCGGTCGTGACCTCCATTGCGAAGTCGAACCGGTCGACCTGTGAGGCGAACTCGATGTCGAGTGGGTCGCAATGCTCGGCGCCCAGGGCGAGTGTTCGACTCGCTTCCATGGTCTCGAGGAGCTGCTCGGCAGTAGCTGATGCATCGATCGGACGTCCTGTTCGGGCGCGCTCGATGAGATCCGCGGTCAACCGATCGTCATCGCCGGTGTCGTCTGGTCGGTCTGGGAAGCACCCGGTGATCACGTAGGACGGGTCGCCCAGACCTGACGCCTCGACCGCATGAGCCGTTGCAGACGCGCAGACAAGGCTCGCAGCCCAGAGCCGTGTTGCGTCCACCGCAGCGACGACTCCCTGGGTGCCGGCCGAGGTTCGCTGCACCATCGTGCGGCCCGCGAGATCAGCTCGGCTTACTGCGACGGGCGAGTTCGGAAAGTCGAACCCTTCCGGGCGTCGCCCGTGGTCCTCGCCCATTGCGAGCACGCCAGGACTATCGGCCTTGAACGCCAGCGCTTCCTCGACGGTCGCAACGAGATAGATCACAGAAGCCCCGGCGCCGAAGGCGTACGCCGCAGTAGTGAACGCCCGGAGGACGTCGATGACCACCACCGGTCCATCCACACCACCGATTTCCCAACGCATCAACTGGCGACCGCTCATCAGCTCCAGTGTCGCAGGTCAGCATCGTGCGACACGCTGAGCATTCTTGAGCGGTCACCCGCTCGCAGTCGTGCCGTTCGCGGGTGGAGGTGGACACGTTTCGATGCCGTGGATATGCGCCAGTTTGAACCCGGCCGCTGCCATGTCACCATCGGTGAGTTCAGCGACCACGCTCCGTTCATCAAGGCTGTCCGCGGACAGCCTTCGCCCCGGTGAGCGACGCTCAAGTCACCCAGAGCAGGACAGGCCCTTCACCGGCACGGCATCTCAGCACCACGGGCTACGGTCCCAGGTGTTGCGTTGATCCCTTGAGACCGCCGACAGAACGAGCCTGATCAGAGCACGCCGACAATCGGTGGCGCGCAGCTGGTCATCTGGTTGTCGATCGTGAACTTCTCGATCCGCTCGGTGATCGGTACGTTGCTCACGCCCGACTCGGTGAACGCAACGTTGTTGCCGTCTCGCAACCGGTCGGCGTAGTTGTAGCGATCCTGGAGCAACGTCCGGTAGTCGCTGATCCAATCGGGAACGATCGCCATGCCCTTGTCGTCCGTCGGCGGGACGGCCATCAGATCGTCGAGCATCTGAGACAGGAGGTCGGTCGACTGCACCACCAGGCCGGCTCGCACATCGAGGTCGGGGTCGGCAAGCGTCTCCAGCCGCTTGAGCTCGGCTTTGACCGGTTCACAGATGACCTCGGCCCGTTCGGTCCAGGCTCGGTCTTCGATTCGGTTGACCGAATCCTTCGACGCGAAGAACAGCGCCCAGGTCCAGAACGCAACGAACAACACCGCTCCGATCGGAAACAACACCTTGAACGGCGTGATGCCCGCCTTGCGTTCGGTGCGTCGATAGTGGCCTCGTTCGTCGATCCGGGGATCGGTCTGGTCGTCGTGTGTCACCACAACCTTCGACGCTATGGCGTCGCGACGCTGGTAGAAACGCGATGTGCCCGACGCGACCGCTCTGCCTTCGACGTCGCGCGCCCGTCGGAACTGGCAGTTGATCCGCTCGATGCTCTCGTTGCATCCGAAGCCGTTCGTGATCGCGTTCTCCGGAGCTGCGGTGTTCGCGCTCGCAACGGTCACATCGAGCTTCGCGATCCGGTGGGTAATTGACAACGTCATCATCGTTCGGTTCGAGGACGGCGAGGTCAGCTCTGCTGCAGTGATCACGGGGTTCTCGTTGATCATCGGCATCGGCGTGGTGCGAGGCATCGGCGTCGTGTTCCGACGGGCGTTCGCATCGATAGGGATGTGGCGCGTGGCCCAGACCTACACCGACGCCGTGCTCGACAAGCTGGTGACGCAGCCACTCGGCTGGCATCGTCGACACGCTGATGGCGATCTCATCGCCCGGGCCGGCGTCGACACCGAGGCGACGGTCAATGTGATTGCGCCGATCCCGTTCGCGTCGAGCACGGTGGTGATGATCGTCGTCTCGACGATCTGGTTGTTCTTGACCGACATTCCGATCGGATTGGTCGCAATCGTCGTATTTCCGCTGCTCATCGGCACGAACGTCGTCTACGAGCGATCGGTCGCCGTGCACTTCACCGAAGCCCAGGGGCGACTCGGCACGTTCTCGGCGGGTGTGCACGAGAGCTTCGAAGGGATTCAGCTGATCAAGGCCTATGGGGCGGAACGACGCGAAACCGAACGGCTGACGTCGCTCGCCGACGACATCTTGACGCCGCGCATCACAGCGATCCGCATGCGGAGCTGGTTCGAAGCACTCCTCGACCTAATTCCGACACTGACCAACATCGCGCTCGTCGTGATCGGAGCCGTCCGCGTGCAATCGGGCAACGTGACCATCGGTGAGTTCTCCAGCGTCATCTTTCTCTTCACGCTGCTCGTCCTGCCGCTCCGGCTGATCGGCTACACCCTGTCGGAACTGCCGCGGTCGATGGCAGCGTGGCTGCGAATCCAGGCCGTCGTCACCGAACCGGTCGAATCCGACCCCGAGCGCGGCATCTCGATTGCCGAGCCGGGAGTCGGCGTGAGATTCGATGATGTCGTGTTCCGCCACGCCGACGCGGAGACCGATGCACTGTCGGCGATGACAATGTCGCTTCCCGCGGGGTCGATCACCGCCCTCGTCGGTCCCACCGGGGCGGGCAAGAGCACCCTCGCCGATCTGGCCGCAGGTCTCGTCGCACCGACGTCGGGTCAGATCGCGATCACTGCTGGGGCACGATCGATTGTGTTCCAAGAGGCGTTCCTGCTCGCAGGCACGGTCCGCGAGAACATCGAGTTCGGCACGTCGATGTCCGATGACGCCATCTGGGAAGCACTGCGGATAGCTGCCGCAGATGAGTTCGTTCGCAGTCTGCCGAGTCGGCTCGAGACGGTGGTGGGCGAACGTGGCGTGAGTCTCAGCGGAGGGCAGCGGCAGCGGATCGCACTGGCGCGGGCACTCGTCCGTCGACCCGCGCTGTTGATTCTCGACGACACGACATCTGCGCTCGACCCGGCGACGGAGGCATCCGTGCTCGCGAACATGCGAACGACGCTCGGCGGGACCACCGTCCTCCTCATCGCATCGCGGCCGTCGACCATTGCGCTGGCCGACGACGTCGTCTTCCTGTCGGCAGGCACGATGACGGGACACGGCACGCACGAGGATCTGCTGGCGGGACACGGTGAGTATCGCAAGCTGGTCGAAGCGTTCGAATCCGATCGCGAGGACGCGCGATGAGCGGTTCGTTCGGCACCGGGAACACCGACCCGACCTGGACGACCATCCGTCGCGGCCTGGACGCCGCTCCGGTGCTGCGCGACGGGCTGGGCATCACGTTTGGACTGGCAGCGCTGGGCTCAGCCGGTCGGATCGTCGTGCCGATTCTGATCCAGCAGGCGATCGACAAGGGCATCGTGGGTCAGGACGAGGTGCGCGTCGGGTTCGTCGTCCAACTCGCGCTCGTCGCCGTCGTTGCCGTGACGGTCGCGGCGGTCGCGCTCCGGCAGGCGCAGGTCCGTCTGGGTGAGCGCAGCGAACGGGCGCTGTACGACCTGCGATCCTCGCTCATCGGGCACATCAACGAACTCAGTCTCGACGACCACAACGAAGAACGGCGCGGCGGACTCGTTGCTCGGGTGACATCAGACATCGAGACGTTGGCCCAGTTCTTCCAGTGGGGCGGAATGTCGTGGATGCGCAGTTCGACACTGATGGTGATCGTTGCCGCAGCCATGCTCGCCTACGACTGGATGCTGGCCCTCATCGCTTTCGCCATCTCCCTGCCACTCGCATTCGTCCTACGCGCCGTGCAGAAGCGACTCATCGTCGCCCACGGGCGGGCGCGCGAGAGCAACGGCGTGATGCTCGGAGCGATTGCCGAGGTCGTCTCGGGCGCTCCGGCGATCAGGGCATACTCGGCCGGACCGATGATCGCCGAGGTGGTCCAAGCAACCACCGAACGCAATGCTCGTGACCGGATTCGGGCGGCACTCTACGGTGCGTTTCTGTTTCCGTCTGGGGAGATCTTCGCGGTGTTCACCGTGTCAGCGGTGATCGGCGCCGGTGTCTGGCGGGGCCCGGGCAACGGGCTGACCGCAGGAGCGCTGGTGAGTTTCGTGTTCTTGACCTACCGGTTCCTCGAGCCGATCGCCGAGTTCACCGAGGTCATCGACCAGACCCAGACCGCCGTCGCCGGGTTGCACCGGGTGCTGTCGGTACTCGACCTGCCGATCACGCCGACCGAACCCGCAGATCCCGTCGCGCTGCCACCAGGTCGGCTCGACATTGCGATCGAACATCTCGACTACCAGTACCCGGTACGCGCAGACGAAGGGCTCGACGAGTCCGAACGCGGAGGCGTCCTCGTGCTCCGCGACGTCTCGATCGTGATCCCCGCTGGTCAGCAGGTGGCGATGGTCGGCTCGACGGGTTCGGGCAAGACGACGCTGGGTCGTCTCGTCGCACGATTCGCCGACCCCACGGCGGGTGCGATTCGCCTCGGTGGCGTGCCGCTCGTCGATGTGGCACGTTCCGATCTTCGAGCGCGGCTGGTTGTGGTGTCCCAGGAGCCGTTCCTCTTCGACGACACCATCGGGGCCAACGTCGCCTTTGCTCGGGAGGGGGCGGACCGGTCAGACGTCGAGCGGATCGTCGCGGACCTGGACGTCGGAGACTGGATCGAGACGCTCGGCGACGGCCTGGATACGAGGGTCGGCGAGCGGGGTGGGCAACTGAGCGCAGGCGAACGGCAACTCGTTGCGCTGCTCCGGGCGGGTCTCGCGGATCCCGATGTTCTCATCCTCGACGAAGCAACGTCGAGTGTCGACGCACTCACCGAGGTGCGCATCTCTCGTGCCCTCGATGTGCTCGCATCGGGCCGCACCACCATCGCCATTGCTCACCGGCTCTCGACCGCAGCACGCGCGGACCGGGTGCTCGTCCTGTCGCACGGCGTACTCGTCGAGGACGGCACGCACGACGACCTCGTGGATGGCGGTGGGGTGTACGCCGGTCTGTACGACGCATGGGTCTCGGCGACCACCGTCGCACACCAGCGAAACGCAATCGCCGGCAGCGCTGCGAACGTGGTCGCTCAGGTGCCGGGATCGACGCCGTAGGGCAGCGGGCCGCGCACCGCGCCGACGATGCAATCGAGGTCCAGGTCGCCAATCGTGCGGGTGGCCTCGAAGTCTGCACTCTGTCCAGCAGGCACGTTCGGGAGCACGATGGTGGCCTGGCGTCGGGGGTTGTCGGTGCCAGGACGCACGAAGTACACGCGGACAGTGAACGAATCCGACGAGTCGCTGAGGTTGGCGAGCGTGCCCGTTGCCGTCAGGTCGTTTCCGTCCAGGGTGCACGAGGTGATCGAGGTCTCGTGCTCTGCGGGCTGTTCGAATCGATCGACCGCCCGCAGGAGCGACACGGAAAACACGACCCCGCCGACGCACACGAGCAGGCCGATGGCGCCGGTGATGAGCCCGGTGCGGGCGAACCCCGCACCCGTCGCCCCGGCGGCGGCCTGCCGTCGGCCGACGATGCCGAACACAAGTGCCAGGACGGCGGCGATGAGGCCGAGCGCGACGACGAACGGCATCCACCCGATACAGATGGCCACGATGCCGAGGATCATCGACGCAGTCGCGACCCGATTCGACGGCTGCGGGTGCTGGCCCGGCTGCTGGTGCGAGTGCTGGTTCGTGCCGGGCGGTTGGGGACGGGTCCCGAGCGGATCGACGAATCGATCGCCATCGGTTGCCACGTCGGCGGTCCAATTTCGTCCGTTGTGATAGCGCAACTCGAAGCGCGCCCGCGGGTCGGCGTGCCAGCCGGGAACCGTCTCGTGGATGTCGGACTCGCCCATCCGGGCGCAACCTACCGCCGGTGCGTCCAGACGGAGGCAAGGCGCCGCTAGGTTTCGGCGCCATGGAGATCGTTCTCATCCGGCATGGCCAACCCGAATGGATGCGTGACGATCTCAATGTCGAGAATCCGCCGCTCACCGAACTCGGTCACCACCAGGCACAGCGAATGGCCGACCTGCTCGCAGCGGAGACCTTCGACGAGATCATCGTGTCGCCGCTGCAGCGCGCCCGGCAGACGGCTGCACCCCTCTACGCGGCGCTGGATCGTGACGAGGTGATCGAGCCATGGCTCCGTGAGATAGGAGATCCGGCTTGGCACGGGACCCCGTATTCACGCGCCCAGGAGGCGTACCGAGAGCTGCTCGCGCGCCCCTCGCTCGAACGCTGGAGTGGCCTCGAGGGTGGCGAATCGGTACGGGACTTCGCGGATCGCATCGTCACTGGCGTCGATGGCTTCATGGCCGCACGCGGTGGGGTCCGCTCGGACGGCGAACTCCCGGTGTGGCAACTCGATCGACCGGACCAGCGAATTGCCTTGGTGGCGCACGCCGGGACGAACTCGATGATGATCGGGCATCTGCTCGGTGTCGAGCCGGTGCCGTGGCAGTGGGAACGCTTCCAGCTGAACCACACCTCGATCACCCGACTCGAAACGTTCGAGTTGGGCGATGGCCATGCGTTCGGCCTGAGCGCCCTCGGCAATTCCGAGCACTTGGCCGAGGACGATCGAAGCCGTTGAACTGCTGAAAACTAGAGTCGGCACATGAGCGACCTGACGACGATCACGACCGATCCCGACAAGCTGAAGGCGTTCGGCTTCAACGTTTTCACGCAGCTCAGTGGTGCCGTGACTGCGGGGATGATCCACCTCGGTGACCGCCTCGGGCTGTTCTCGGCACTCGCCGAGGCCGCCGGTCCGCTCACGACGGCCGAGCTCGCCGGGCGACTCGATCTGTCCGAGCGGTGGGTGCGCGAGTGGGCCTCGAACCAGGCCGCAGCTCGCCTGCTCGAGGTCGACGACTCCGGCGGCGCCGGCAGCGAACGCTTCGGCCTGTCACCTGAAGGTGTCGCCGTGCTCGCATCCCCAGATCATCCGGCGTCGGGCACCGGGATGTTCCATCGCTTCCCCCAGACGATGGCTGCGCTGGACCTGATGCCGGAGAGTTTCCGGACCGGAGTCGGCCATGACTACGACAGTCACGGCCATGAGGGGGCGGTGGGGATCGAACGCAGCTTCGAGCCGTGGAACAAGTCGCATCTCATCCCGACCGTGCTGCCCACACTCGACGGAATCGTGGAGCGTTTGCACACGGGCATCACTGTTGCCGACATCGGTTGCGGCGCCGGGGGAGCGGTGCTGATGATGGCTGCCGAGTTCCCTCACTCGACGTTCGTGGGATACGACATCTCGCGTCACGCGCTCGACCGTGCCGAGGAACGCCGCGTCGAGGCAGGTCTCGACAACGCCCGATTCGTCGATCCGCGCGACGAGCCACTGCCGGATGATCACTCGATCGACTTCGTCACCACGTTCGACTGCATCCACGACATGGCGCACCCGACGCAGATGATCGAATCGATCCGAGCGGCCCTCGCGGACGACGGGACCTGGTTGCTCGTCGACATCCGGAGCGCGGACACGCTGGCCGAAAACGTCGAGCAGAATCCGATGGCAGCGCTGATGTACGGCATCAGCGTGCTGTCGTGCATGTCGTCGGCGCTGTCGGAACCCGACGGTGAGGGCCTCGGCACGCTCGGCCTCCCGGAAGCCAAGGCGCGCGAGATGGCCTCCGCAGCCGGATTCGGGCGCTTTCGCGCGCTCGGCGTCAAGCACAATCTGAACGCCTTCTACGAGATCAAGCCGTGAAGCGACTGACGTCCCTGTCGCGTTCGATCGACGGCAAGGTTGCCATCGTCACTGGTGCCGCGAGCGGCATGGGTCGGTCGACGGCTCACCTGCTGGCCGACGAGGGAGCACGGGTCGTGGTCGCGGACCTCGGTGCCGACCGAGTCAACGCTGTCGTCGAGGAGATCGTGAGTGAGCACGGGTCGGACGTAGCCCTCGGTGCTGAGTGCGACGTGGCCGATGCCGAACAGCTGAAGTCGCTGGTTGAGCGAACCGTCGACTGGGGAGCACGGTTGGACGTCGTGGTGAACAACGCCGGTGTGTCGATGATCAACTCGGCGTTCCAAGCCGAGGACGACTTCGAGACCAACTGGGCCCAGACTCTCGACGTGAACCTCACCGCCCACGCTCGACTGATCCGGGCAGCGGTCCCGCACCTGATCGAGTCCGGCGACGGACGAATCGTGAACATCGCCTCGACCGAGGCCATCGTGACCACAGCAGGCCTGGCGGCATACGCTGCGACCAAGGCTGGCGTCGTCGGGCTCACCAAGAGTTTCGCGGTCGAGCTGGGTCGACACGGAGTGACGGTCAACTGCGTGTGTCCCGGGCCCATCGACACCGGAATGACGGCAGGTATCGACGACGACGCCAAGGCCACCTACGCGCGCCGCCGCGTGCCGTTACGGCGATACGGGCACCCCGAAGAGGTCGCGCAGATGACGCTGAATCTGTGCCTGCCGGCCTCGAGCTTCGTCAACGGTGCGGTCATCGCCGTCGATGGCGGGATGAGCATCCGCCACACCTGATCGCGCTCCGCCCGCGTGCAGGTCGCTGTCAGTCCGCCCAGCCGTCGTTCAGGCCGGTCAGCCCGGTCGGGTCATGACGGCCGATGGCGAGCTGTTCCAGAATGCCCAGACCGGAGTGAACACCCAAGCCACCGCTCGTCGTGGCCCGGACGATCGATTGGATGTGGATGTGGTGGAACGCCGTCGGGTCCTCGACGGGCAGCTTCCAACGATCGCCGCCGACTTCGAGCTCGCCCTTCCAGGCGCCGTGACGCCAATCCGGATGTCCGTAGCCGATACCGAGCATGTGGAAGTCGAACAGCGGCTCGAGCGCGATCGTCGATGGCGCTCCGTGCCAGGGTTCGAAGTCGATCTCGAACCACTCTGCGCGCCGCGTGCCGGGCTGCCAGCCGACCCGGTAATCGACTGCACGCATGGCGTCGGCCAGGCTGGTGTCGGTGGGGTCGCTGTCAGCGGCCGCGACGTAGCCGGTCTCGTGCCACCGCTTGCCGTCGAAGAGTTCGTTGATGTCGAAGTGCGTCGAGAACGTGTCGAAGTTGATCGGTGCCCACAGCCAATAGAACTGTGGGTCGGCCACCGGGGCGCCCGTTGCCGCCGGCTCGCCAACCGGCCGGACTCCCCAGGACCGATCGCGGCTACCAATGGTCTCGCCGGGCTCGAGCTCAACCATGTCGCCGTCGACTTCGATCCACCCTTCCCAGGTGCCGAACTGAGTCATCCGGGTCGAATCCATGAGGACACGCTGGCCGATCTGATTGAAGAAGTGCGGCTCCTGGATCGGTGCGGATCGGCGATGGAAGGTGAGGTCGGCACGCAGGCTGTGTTCGGGTGCGTCGACGATGATCCGCAACGTGTGCAACGGCTCGACGACCTCGACCTGGATCGGCCCGACGGTGTTTGCTTCGGCCCGGTCGAGCGGGGCGCGCCGTGAGGCATGGACGTTGATCTGTTCTGCGTCGATGGTCTGGCCGTCGAGGACGACGCTGAAGTGGGCGTCGGCGACATGACGATTCGGATACAGGCCCATCGCAGCTGCGAAGAACAGTCGGGTGTCGCGGGTGTAGCCGTTGAAGAAGTAGCGGTCGTAGTGGTTGAGGTCGGTCCCGGCGGTTTGCGAGACGGGATGTGACGTCTGATGGATGGGAAAGTCGTCGAACGAACTCAGCACTCAGGTGACGCTAGTCGTAGCCTTGGCCTTCATGTCGGAGGGACACGCGTCGGGGTCAGACGGGCAGGCGTCGGGTTGGTTGCGCAGCCTCCATCGTTACCGTCAGCTCGCCATCGTCACGACCGTCGGGATCTGCGTCCTGGTCGTGGCCGGGGGAGTGGTCCGCCTCACCGGCAGCGGGCTCGGGTGCGATGACTGGCCGAACTGCAACGCCGAACGCTTCGTCGACGTCTCCTCGGGTCACACTGCAATCGAGCAAGTGAATCGGTTGCTGAGCGGTCTCATCGGGGTACCGACGCTCCTGCTCGCCATTGCGAGCTTCCGCCAGCGCGATGCCGACGGGGAGCGACGCATCGGCGTGCGCTGGCCAGCGGTCGGCGTGCTGGTGTCGGTGCTCGCGAACGGTGTCGTCGGCGGCATCGCGGTACGTGGCGACCTGCACCCGGCGCTCGTACAGTCCCACTTCCTGCTTGCGATGGTCTCCATCTCGTTCGGGATGGTCGCGATTCATCGTTCGCGCTCACGCTCCTCGCCGACGCATCCGTCGCCATCACGGTCCGCTGGCCCGTCCGTCGCGTCGATGTCCGTACTGGTGGCAGTGCTCACAGCGGCAGCACTCGTGACCGGCACGATCGTCACCGGTACCGGCCCGCACGCCGGCGAGGAGGACGTGCGCCGATTCGGCTTCGACATCTCGAACGTCGCCCGGATGCACAGCATCACGGTGATCGCCACGCTGCTCGTCGCCTGTGCGTTGGCGTGGAGCGTGCGCTCGGGTGGGCCATCGGCGGTGACGTCGACACTGTCGGCGTGGATCTTCGTGGGGTTCCTCCAAGGTGCCGTCGGCTACACGCAGTACTTCAACGGCGTGCCCGAGTTGCTCGTCGGCGTACACATCGCACTCGCCACGATCCTGTGGGTGCTCACGATGCGGCTCGTCCTCCTCGCCCGAAACGCAGTCGTCACAGAACGTGCCACCGGGATTGCACCCGCTCTGCTCGAAAACGCCTAGAGTCCGGACCGTGTTGCACAGGTCTCAGGGGGGACCGCCACAAGGGCGGGTTGACTCCACATCAGTCCAGCGATCCGGTCGGCCGTCCAGCGGACGTCCCTGGTCGACCGTTCTCGTCTCGATCGTTGCGGCGCTCATGGCGGTGCTTGCCATCGGCGGTCCGGCGCTCGCTCAGGATGAAGCCAACGAAACCGTCGGTGGCACGATGCGTGCCAAGGACGATTCCGGCGAGGACGTCTTCGTCGAAGGTGTCGAGTTCACCGTGTTCGATGCCGACGGCAACGAAGTCGGAACGGCCACCACCGATACCGAAGGCGTGTGGCGCGTCGACCTGCCCGGTCCCGGCGTCTACTCCGTCGAGGTCGATGTCGACACCCTCCAGGGCTTCGAGTTGCGCAACCCTGACAACAATCCGCTGACCGGCGTCGAAGTCCAGACCAACACCGAGAAGAACACCCTGTTCCCGCTCGGCGAACGAGTGATCGCCGAATCGAACAACATCCAGGCCATCCAGCTGTTCGTCGACGGCATCAAGCTCGGCATGATCATCGCGATGTGTGCCATCGGCCTCTCGCTGATCTACGGCACCACCGGCCTCACCAACTTCGCGCATGGCGAGATGGTGACCTTCGGCGCCATGGTGGGCTTCCTCTTCCACGTCACGTGGCAGTTCGACATCCTCGGAAGTTGGATGACGTCGCTCGCCTTCGCTGCGGTGATCGCCATTATTCTCAGCGGTGTCGCCGGATTCCTGTTCAACGAGTTCGTGTGGAAACGACTGCGCAACCGGGGCGCCAGCCTCATCTCCGCGCTGGTCGTCTCGATCGGTCTGTCGATCTTCTTCCGCTATGTCTTCCTGTTCCAGTTCGGTGGTCGAGCCGGGTTCTACCGTGACTACCGAATTGGCGAGCAGGTCGAGTTCTTCGGCCTCTTCACGATGCTCCGCAAGGACATCTTCATCGTCGTGCTGTCTGCGCTGGTGCTAGTCGCCGTCGCAACGGCGCTCCGCAAGACTCGGGCGGGCAAAGCCATGCGGGCAGTCGCTGACAATCGCGATCTCGCCGAGTCCTCGGGCATCGATGTCGAACAGGTGATCCGGTGGGTGTGGATTGTCGGCAGTGCGCTCGCCGGCCTCGGCGGTGTGCTGTTCGGTCTGACCGAGAACATCAACTGGGAGATGGGTTTCCGCCTGTTGCTGCTGATGTTCGCCGGCGTCACGCTCGGCGGCCTCGGTACCGCCTACGGCGCCCTGTTCGGCAGCATCATCGCCGGTGTGTTCATCCAGATGTCCACGCTGGTGATTCCCGGCGACATGAAGAACATCGGTGCGTTGCTCGCATTGATCATCATTCTCCTGGTGCGCCCGCAAGGCCTGCTCGGACGAGCGGAACGGATCGGATAGGAGAGCATCATGGATTGGGGATCAATCATCGAGAGCCTGTTCCGTGGG
>ENA-ORXT01002664-ORXT01002664.1-marine-metagenome-genome-assembly--contig:-NODE-2664-length-20917-cov-5.289875_pt1 | contig 20917 bp, 20 predicted proteins | sample MGYA00237868_ERZ511482 | MGnify/ENA metagenome assembly ERZ511482
CGCCAGAGTCCAGGCTTTGTTGACAGGACCGAATTCTGGCGAATCCGGCTACCCGAAAACTGAGTTGGGGCAGACTACTAGGGAGGGCTGCGGCAAAACACGTCTGGTCCTGCTTCCCTACATTTGTCAATTCTTGGCCTGACGCGGCAGGTAGTTGCTCTAATTGTTCCTTCCATTCATCGTTGGTATCAGAAAAAATCACAGAATCTTTGATTCGTACAACCGCCAGAGCCTTGGGGAGGTGAGCGAAGTATCACCGTAGACTAACGCGGTACCCTCTACTGCTTCGATCAGATCCTTTTGGAAATCGAAATCAAAATGTTCTTTTACCATCGTCTCGAATTCGAGCATTTTATTCGCCGAGTTAGCATCAGAGACCGAGACTGAATTTTATCATTGAAAAGATGTTTGCCACGTCTAATTTTACTGCGCCGGCGAGTCCCGTTTTCCCGTCTCTAAGGGGATCTCTGAAATATCAGCCGTGTCGCGTGTTTCAGCTGCAAAGGCCGTCAGTATTCCTTTAAGGGGCGTGCTGTGACAAAATTTCTTAAGCGTAATCCGTTATTGATCTCTGAGTTGGAGGTCGCGAATTGGACCTTCAACGATTAACTCCAAAGCTCCTTCCTGAACCTGGCCGCGTTGAATGGCGGCTTTGCTAAACTGAAAACTAAAGCCGGCCACGCCGCCACTTTTACCTTCAGCAACATACGCGATTGACCTTGCAGGAATCTGATTCCCCCTGTTTTGAAAGTTGACGAAACCGGTTGTTAAAACGAAGTCAAGATCACCACCTTGTTTTAGAGCAGGAAGGGCCTCAAAGATATTCGTCCGAAAGATTCCGCCAATTTCGTTGTTCCGCAGATTTATCAGCCAGCACTGAAGATTTCCACTGAGATGGTCCAAGATATAAAGTCCCTCCATATCCTGATCTACCATGCCTGTCGCCATCGAAACGTTCTTGCCACGAGCGGCAGTTTCAGCCATCAATTTCATAGGTGACTGCGAGTCGGATTTCGTTGCGATCTGAGCGCCAAGCACAACACCGATCACCAGCAATGCGGTCATAAGGACGGTCGCCGATACTGCGGAAAGCAGTAGCCGTTTAGCGGTAATATTTACTTTCATGACTTCTCCGTGAGTAAGGTGCGGTGGGAAAACAATTTATTCCCTTAATCGTATCTTACCAAATCTGATGAATAAACTGGCCGCAGAGTTTTTTCATGGAGCGATTCATTTAAAAAAACGTGCTAAAGGTTCGTTAAACTAAAAAGTTCGGTTAGGAAACGTTAGCCGTTTGGGCGCTAGCCCCGGTTTTCTGTGCCGCAACCGTGGCTAACGCCAGAACGGCTAATCCTAATATTTAGCTTTGACGAACCACTAGAGGGTACCTCCACAATCGAAATAGTTGGGGTTTGAATTTATGAAGGCCTGTTAAGCATTTTTGAAACAAAAGCAGATTACGGACTTGTGATGAGACAATTTTGCGAACTGTCTTTGCTATGATTGAATTATCGTTTTATACAGTTTCAAAAGGCCATATGATGAAATTCAACCACTTTCATTTTCTTGTGTTTGCGTTTTTGCTAACAACCTTGACGTCGCCTGCGTGTTCGCAAAGCCAGAGTGATCAAAAAACTCCGAATCGTGAAGGTGCCAAACGACAACAGGCCGATCCTTCTTCGGAGTCAGTTATAAAGGCAATCATCATCGACGGGCAAAATAAGTATCACGGTGATTGGCCCAAGACGACTCAGATGATGAAGCAGTATCTTGAAGAGACCGGTCGTTTTACGGTCGACATCCAGCGTACGAAGTACTTGCTTGATGGAAAGCGGGCGAAAGAATTCCCGTTGGACGATGGGAAGGAATACGAGTTCTTAAAGATCGGGAAAACGGATCTTGATTTTGCTCCAAATTGGTCAAACTACGACGTGGTAATTCTCAATCAGGGGTTTGGCGCGGCCGAGTGGCCTGAGCAAACGAAAAAAGCCTTTGAGGAATATATGGCAGAGGGCGGCGGGCTGGTCGTCGTTCATGCCGCGGACAACTGTTTTCCGCAGTGGAAGGAGTTTAATCTGATGACCGGGCTGGGCGGATGGGGCGACCGTAGTGAAAAAGATGGTCCTTACGTCTACTACGATCAGGAAGAGAAATTAGTCCGCGATGACTCCGAGGGTTCTGGTGGAGGTCACGGGCCACAGCATAGCTACGAGATCGTTATCCGAGCCGAGCATCCAATCACGGCGGGTCTACCAACTTCGTGGATGCATGCCAAAGATGAACTTTACCAGCAGCTACGTGGGCCTGCGGAAAACATGACCGTGCTGGCAACTGCTTGGGCCGACAAGAAATTCAAAGGGACCAATCGGCACGAACCATTAATAATGACGGTCGACTATAAAAAAGGCCGCACCTTCCATTTGGCCCTTGGTCATGCGGAGTATTCCTTTGAGTGCGTGGGTTTTATCACGATCTTCAAACGAGGAAGCGAATGGGCAGCCACTGGCGACGTCACGATGAAAGAAGTGCCGGACGATTTTCCTGGCGTCGATAAACCATCCCAGCGGAAATTCCAGATGAGAGAAATGCCGCGAGCCAAATAGCGGACAGTGAGCGCAGAAGAAAACTCCTCCATTGCTGGAGGAGTTTTTGTCTGCGTTGAATGGATTTTTAATCCGTTCTCTTATGCACAACTATGGGCCAATTGAAAATCCATCCTACAGTTGCCATCCGCTGGCTTAAGCAGAAACCATTTTGTCTAAGCTCTTTTTCAAAATCGGACCGTTGTAGACCGCTGAATCCCCAAGTTCTTCTTCGATGCGAAGCAATTGGTTGTACTTGGCCATTCGGTCGCTGCGTGAGGCGGAACCTGTTTTGATCTGACCAGTGCAAAGACCAACCGCGAGATCCGCGATAAACGAATCTTCTGTTTCACCACTGCGATGGCTTGAGATGCTGGTGTATCCGTTGCGATGAGCCAACTGGATGGCTTGGATGGTTTCGGTCAGTGTACCGATCTGATTCACTTTGATCAGAATGCTGTTGGAGATGCCCTCGTCGATGCCGCGTTGCAGGCGAGTCGTATTGGTGACGAATAAATCGTCGCCGACCAACTGAACGCGATCGCCAACTTTATCGGTCAGCATTTTCCATGCTTCCCAATCGTCTTCGCTGCAGCCGTCTTCGATTGAGCAGATAGGATAGCGATCCACCCAGTCGGCCAAGAAGTCAACCATTCCGGCAGCGTCCAATTCTTTGCCGTCAATCTTGTAGACCTTCTTGTCAGCATCATAGAACTCAGTGGCGGCAACATCCAATGCGATACGAACCTGTTCGCCAGCCTTATAACCAGCATTGTCGATCGCCGTCATGATTAAGTCGAGCGCTTCGCCATTGCTACCAAGATCGGGAGCAAAACCACCTTCGTCACCAACTGCGGTGTTGAGACCTTTTTCTTGCAAGACCTTTTTAAGGTGATGGAAGATCTCGCAACCGCATCGCAATGCTTCGCTGAAAGTATCAAACCCTAGTGGCATCACCATGAACTCTTGTACGTCGACAGAGTTGTCGGCATGTTCGCCACCATTGACGATGTTCATCATCGGAGCCGGAAGCAATGTTGCTGAGGCACCGCCAAGGTACTTATAGAGAGGTGTGTTGTTGTATTCAGCGCCTGCTTTGGCAACAGCCAATGAAACGCCAAGTAACGCGTTGGCGCCAAGTTTGTCTTTGTTTTCGCTTCCGTCGAGGTCGATCATCGCTTGATCGACCAAGCCCTGTTCCGTTCCCGGCAATCCGAGCAATGCTTCAGCGATCGGGCCGTTGATGTTTTCGACAGCTTTGAGGACACCCTTGCCCATGTAAACCGATTTGTCACCGTCACGCATTTCCCAAGCTTCATGGATTCCGGTGCTTGCCCCGCTGGGCACGCCGGCCCGGCCGAACGATCCATCCGCCAAAGTCACGTCGACTTCAACGGTTGGGTTTCCGCGGCTATCGAGAATTTGACGACCGACGACCGAGATAATGCTGTCCATGAATGATCCTGTTTTGTGTTCGAGAGTGAGTGATATGTTTGGGAGATGCACAGCGCGTGTCGAAAAACGACACAAACTAGCTTGTTAGGGACGTATTGTTATTGAATGCTTCCGGCTGTGGAAGGGGGATGTGTAGACAGATCGGCTATTTTGAGACTAACGAAAATGCCAATTTCACTCTACAATCTCTGCCTAAAACCCTCTCCATTTTCCCACGCGTGATGAGTCAAATTTGTTTACTGGATTAGTCGAAGAGAAAGGTGTTGTTAAGCAACTTAAACAGCTTGGCAATGCTTCTGATATTTCCATTGAAGGGCCCTTGGTCAGTTCCGACGTCAGTATCGGTGACAGTATCGCCATTAACGGATGCTGCCTCACAGTGGTTTCGATTGACGAGAAGACGTTGACATTTCAAGCAGGAAGCGAAACGCTTGCCCGGACGAACCTAGGTACGCTTACAAACGGTAGTTTCGTAAATCTTGAACGATCGCTGCAGGTCGGCCAGCGGATGGGAGGGCACTATGTCTCTGGGCACATTGACGCAGTGGCGACCGTTGCCGATCGCAGCAACGATGGAAAGTGGGCCAAATTTTGGTTCAAAATTCCTACGGCGTTGACGTCGCAAATGGCATCCAAAGGTTCGGTCACCGTTGACGGAATTAGTTTGACGTTGGTGGATGTCGAAGCCGATCGTTTCAGCGTCGAACTGATTCCGCATACGCTCGACGCGACAACGCTCGGTGATCGCCATGTTGGTGACGGCGTAAACATTGAAACCGATCTATTGGCCAAATATGTTCAACAACAGTTAAAATATAATCAAACGTAGGACAGATTTTGAATCTGTCCCTCATCAATAAAGGGATTAACAATCCATTTTACGTTTGCTCCACGTTGAAACTGGAACAAGAGAAGTATTCGATCATGACTACACCTAAAAAACCAAAACAAAACCGCCAAACGATCTCCTACCTTTCGCGAAGGTTTGAAGAGGTTGGGCTGAACCCTAACAAGCGGCATGGGCAGAACTTTCTGATCGATCTGAACCTAATCCAATTGCTGGCCCGCAGCGCGGAAGTCGGACCCAATGACGTCGTGCTTGAAATCGGTACTGGCATGGGATCGTTGACAGGAATGCTGGCCGAAGATGCCGCGGTCGTGGTCACAGTTGAGATTGATGAATACTTGTATCAAATGGCCAGCGAGGAATTGGAGGATTTCGATAACATCCTCATGTTGAAACAGGATGCCCTCAAGAATAAGAACAAGATGCACGACAACGTCACCAATGCTGTAAAGCAGCAATTGGCCGAAGGTAAAAATCGCGTTTTCAAACTTGCCGCGAATCTACCGTACAATGTTGCCACGCCTATCATTTCTAATTTCCTGCGTAGTGATGTCATTCCAGCAACCATGACGGTGACGATTCAAAAAGAGTTGGCCGATCGTTTGGTCGCAACGCCCGGATCGAAAGACTACGGTGGATTGAGCGTTTGGGTGCAGAGTCTTTGCGACGTGTCCATCGTAAGGATTATGTCGCCAAAGGTGTTTTGGCCGCGACCGAAAGTTGATTCTGCGATTATCCACATCGTCCATCGACCTGAACGAAGGGCGGCGCTTGGTGATATTGATTTCTTTTATGCTTTCGTTCGCGCCATGTTCTTCCATCGGCGAAAGTTCATGCGTTCGGTGGCCGTAAGTGCTTTCAAAGGACAGTTAACGAAACCTCAAGTCGACGAAGTGCTGCAGCAACTGGATATTGGTTCCGATGCGCGAACCGAGCAACTTAAAATGTCGGAGATGCAAACGCTGTGCGAAGCGTTCCGTCAGCAGGTCATCAAAGTCACCGGAGAAGCGAATCCAGTGATGGCCAATCAGGGCGGGTAAATCTACGCCGTGAACGTTTTCTTTCGCTGTTAAATTAGCGGTATCGGCGCAAGCCGTCCGGTTTGTCGCCCGCGTTTACGAAAGAACCGTGGCTTGCGTTAAAACGGCTAATAAGAATCGTTTCTCAAACGGAAATCTCTTCACGGCGTTGGAGGTTGAGCTTTATCTCCCGATCACGCGTCTGATTGCCTCTTCTGAGATCTGAGTCCGTTCAGCTTGAATCGTTTCTAGTTGAGGTAGGTGTTCCAAATACATCAGTCCCCTGTCGGTGATCTCGGTATCGTCCAGTCCAATCCCCTGCAATCGGGAAGCGTTACTGACATGCCGCAATTCATTATCGGTAATGTTACTGCCGCTGAGTTGAATCTGTTCGAGATTAGGTAATCCATCAATCAATTCGTACGATTGCTTCTGGTCCTTCGCTGGAGTGAACTTGATCGCCCAGATCATTTCGCCCGGAGCGCGTTTTAGAATTCGCGCGAGCAAAGGATGGGCGTCTTCGAGGTCAACGTTGGCTGCCCGAAACTCTTTGTCTAATTGAAACAACTTTCTCCGATCATCGAAGGCTATTCCTGGAACTGTTTCTACTCGGTGTTCGAAGAATTGGGCACGCGAAATTTCTACGACTGCTTGTTGCTGGCTCATTTCAAAGTACCGACTCGGCAGGCGGCAACGGTATTCGCGTACGTGTAGTTTCTCTCCCGGTTTGCCGATCAATCCAAAAAGGTCGATAAACGCTTTTGGCTCGTGTGGGAAAGGAACTCGCAGATCACCAATCGCTTCGCAAATCATGGGCCCATCGGCCTTGGTGATAACCGCATCAGGGAAGTTCGCCGAGTACAAAACATGGCAGAGACTATGCCTCACCATGCCGAAATAGAAGCCCATGGGCAATAGCAAAAGAAATGCCACCGCTAGTTTTCCCATTTTTGATTCCGGGAACGACACTAGTTCAGCGAGATCGTTAACCGACCATAACAACCATGCACCAACGATTGCTGTACAGAAGTTCCACGGCAGTACGCTGAAGTTCCAGTCGATCACAATCAGAAATATCGAGATCCCAATGTGCAAGAAGAAGCAAAACGGCGCGGCCAGTTTCGGCCGATACCAAGCGAACACTCCAAGTCCGACTTCTGCGGCGGCAGCGATGATGGCAAATGCCGCGTGGTAGTCCCACAGACGAACGTTTCCCCATTTAAATTGATCGCGCAACAACATGTAATAGGTTACTTCGCCGTACCAATCGGGCGAAAATACTTTATGAATTCCTGCCCAGATCCACATTGCAATTAGGAACCACACACTAAATTTCTTCGCGGATGGTAAAGCACAGGCTGCCATCAAAACGGCGACTGAAATCATTTGCGGCTGGCAACGCATTTGGTCAGTCGCCATTGCGAGAATGAGAATCAGCGAGTGAGCAGCGAATCCCAGATGTCTTGGACTGAGCAAAGTCAAACCAAGTGAAATCAGCAACAGCCACGCAAAATCGAATTGTGGAGGTGCGGCAAACCAAGGAAGATTGGGGATGGCCGCATCAAGACCACGTACTTGCCATACATCCCACGTGATTATGATCGTTGCTGCTTGGGCGAGAACCGTTAGCAGCAAAAACACATAGTTGACGCGGCCGATTTGTTTTGGACCAAACTTTAAAAGATACCGCCAATTGGTAAGATCGTCGGAGAAAGTTGTGGTGCTCTGCCCCATGAAGAGATTTTCGACTCACTGAGCGTTCTCTGCAACCGGACGATCGTTTTGATCTGATTCATGGTCGGATGCAATGAAAACTACTTAAAGTTCCAGTTTCCAAATCCGGGAAATACCGATCTCAATACAGTTTTCGCCAATGGCTTCATCGGAATTTCTTTCAACTTCGTCCTGAGTTCATAACGTTTTTTGGCAATCATGAGTTCTAACGAGTTGAAGTTGACCTGCCCGTTAATGACGGCTTCGTTGCCGTTGCAAAACTTGAATTTATAGGCGTCATCGCCGTAACCCAAGTCCAGTTTCTTTATTCCGCGACGGCAAGCTTCTTCGGCAACCTGAAGCATCATTTCGGTGCCAGGTGAATAACGGGAATAATGATGGTCGAAGATTGGGAACCAATAGTGAAGAATCTCGTCGGTCATCATGCCAAAATGAACGCAGATAAGTTCATCGCCTGCCCACATCGCTTGTAAGATACCTTGGAAATTTGGGTGTTTGACATTGTGAAGCTCACGCAGCAGATTCGCTGCCCATTCAACTGACAGAATGTCAAACGTTTTGCTTCGTTGGTATTTGGCTCGCTTAAGTGCAATCAATTGCTCAAGTACTTCGCTTTCAGAACAATCGAATTCAAACCGTATCGGCCCCACTTCCTTTTCGAGATTGCGAGTTTTTTGCCCCTGACGCTTTACAGTGGAGCTGTGCCGGCGAACCCATTTCCTATAAGCTTCCCATCCGTCGGAGAGATCCAAATGATGAGTCCGAAGTTCGCGAAATGAATAGGGTTGCAGTCGTTCAGCTTCGGGTGGCACAAGGGCGTGAAACGCGTAGGACTTTACCCCCACAGCCTTCATGATCTTCTTGAAATGAGCAACAGAATCCGCAGGCTTGCCCAGCAGGCCATGGTAGTCGTTCAATCGGCCACCGGCAGGAACAGCACGCCCTTTCGAATTCTCTTGAATCGGAAGGAAGCAAACAGGTTTCCTGTTCTCCACCACCATCGCGATACGGACGTCATCGCGTACCTTTGAAACAGCTTTGATAAAGTTAGGGTCGAAGTATGGACTCGAGAAGTGCTCGTGGCATTGTCGAAGCGATTGCCACTGCTGTACAAGTTCACCGCATAGTTGATCGGCAGACATTACATAAACTTCGCTCGCAATAGAATCTAACGACTGAGGAACCTTTAGGGGTCTATCAGAAATGATTGATTCTAAGGCATCGCGATGATGAACAGTTTGGCTAGAGTTGAGTGACATCTTTTTGCGTATTTATATCAGAGATGAAATTGTCTCTCTATTGTGAAAAGGGCGTGCAAATATGTACATACTCTAGTAGTCCCATTCGCAAGGAGAATGGAAGATTCTTGTCGACGGCAACAGGCAGAACTAGCTGGTTGAAACGGATTTGCCGAGTTAAACGGTTTTAGGGGAGGATGCCACCAGCGGTGCCGATATGGGGGCCGGTTCCGGCATGCCCTGAGAAAACAACCTACGCTACTGCATCAAAACTGCGGAGTTGGAGGGCCGTCGAACTCGCTATATCGCTCAGGGGCACGATTGGAGAATCGAGTGAAGTCTCGTTCCCAATTCAGCTCAACATCACCAGTGGGACCATTTCGCTGCTTCTCAATAATGATGACGGCGTCGTTCTGAGTTTCAGCTTCTTCGGGCGTCCCCTTTTTGTAGTAGCTCTCACGGTGCACAAACATTACCACGTCAGCATCTTGCTCGATGGCTCCCGATTCACGAAGGTGGCTGAGCTTAGGCCGATGGTCGCCGGAGCTTTCGGTCTGACGATTCAACTGTGACAGGCAAAGAATGGGAACCTTCAATTCACGCGCGAGCCCCTTAAGACGCCGTGCCATTTTCGCGACTTGTTCTTGGCGGGGGTCGGTAGCCATGTCCGGCTGGATCAGCTGAAGATAGTCAATGACGATCAAGCCTAAACTGCCCTCGCGACGTAAAATTCGCCGTGCTGCTCCAGCAACTTCTGAAACGTTGCGTGTCGGCGAATCGTCAATGAACAAGGGGCATGTGCTGATGTCGTTGGCCGTTTGGATTAAGCGTTTCTGGTCTTCTTTGGCCAGTGTGCCGTTGCGCAGGCGGTGTCCGTTGACCTTTGCGCAAGAACACAACATCCGTTCGATCAGTTCGATCGCGGCCATTTCGAGACTGATGAACAATACCGGTTTGCGTGACTTAATGACAATGTTTTCCGCAATGTTCATCGCGAAGGCCGTTTTGCCCATCGAAGGCCGTGCGGCCAAAATCACAAGTTCCGATGCATGGAGGCCACCGGACATTTTATCAAGATCTGTGAATCCCGTTTCAACGGTACCTTCCTGAGCCGTTCCACTAAGTCGTGCGTCCAGTCGGTCCATCGCGTGTTCGAGCACTTCGTCCATGCGAGAAAGGTTACTGCTTTGGCGAGTCTCACGAATCGCGAAAATATTCTGTTCGGCTTGATTGAGCAAACCGTCGGGGTCGATGTCTGGACGATAGGCATCGTTGAGCAATTCGGAACAGGTGGTAATGAGATGCCGCGCGGTCGATTTACTTCGCACGATATTCGCGTAGTAAACGACGTGAGCGGCATTGGGGACGCTGGTGAAAATTTCGGCGAGCGCTCCTTTGCCCCCAACCAACTCTAGGTCGTCGTTGGCCTCTAGTCGGTCAAGAATCAACACCATGTCGATTTTTTTGCCAGCACCGTGTATATCCATCATGTGCTGGAAAAGTTTCGCGTGAGCTTCGTCATAAAAGTCAGCGGCCCTCACGATATTCACGATGTCGTCGCAAGCGTCAGGCATAAGCATGATGCTCCCAAGCACGCCTTTTTCGGCCGCCAAGTTGAACGGTGCCTCGCGATCGAGCAACGATTCGTCACGCGATTTAGCGCGTCGGCTCAAACGTTTCCTGTTTTTGCGAACAACGCTTTGTTCGATGTCATATTCATCCATGTTGTCACTCCTTTGAACTTGGTCACTCTGCCGTGGGCAGTACACAATCTTACCTAGCCCCAGATGAGGCGGCAGTGATTAGCCGATGGCGAAAGCCATGGGTTTAGGAATCATTTGATTTACAAAGCCTTGGCAGGGGCGCTAGCGATTAGACTCTGGACGGGGCGTCAAAACACGCTTTCGCCCCTGCTAGGCAACGCCGTGAAGAATATCTTTCCCTTTATTTATTGGCCGTTTTGACGCTAACCACGGTTTTCTTGCACAACGAAACGCGGCTAGGGCCAAAGCGGCTAATAACGTGCGTTCTTTAAACAAAAACCTCTTCACGTTGCCTGCCGGGCTTACAGTTTTGCGTCGCAAATTCCCACTCACGCCATGGGCTAATTGGTGCCGCCACCACTGTGGCTCAAAACCTGAAGTAATTTCCACTAGGTACTAGTTTCCTATAGCCGAGGCGGCGAATCGGCGGCTAGCGCCTTGCCGCTCACAGTTCACAAACACTGCTTCACCAGATAAATGATAACGAGCGAATGAAACGGTGAAAGGGTCTAAGTTGATTCTTGCTTTTTCATTGATGCGAACACAGTGATCGCTTATGAGAAGGGGGCATTCTCGATCTGGAAAAGCTGTTGATGAACGGGGACAACCCTCCGCACTTGGCTGAAACGCATTGGCAATAAAAAAGCTGACCTTCTTACAAAGGTCAGCTTGATTTTCAATACGCAAGATCAACGAACTTAAGTTGCGTTTGGATCCACTGTTGGAACAACCCAGACCTTCAATTCTGGCTCGATATCTTGGTGTAGGTGGACTTTAACAGTGTAGAGTCCAAGTTCCTTCAAGACGCCTTCCAAGCGAATTTGGTCTGCGGTCAGTGTAATGTCGTTTTGCTTCATAGCGTCGACAATTTCAGACGCCGCGACGCTACCGTAAAGATGGCCTTCTTCGTTGGCGTTGGCCTCGATCGTAATACTTTGCTTGCCGATCTTTTTGCCCAATTCCTTAAGATCCTTCAGGCGAGATTGCTCGATCGCTTGAAGCTTCGAGCGGTGCTTGTCGACCATGCGTTTGTGATGGTCGCTGGCCACAGTTGCCAGTCCCTGCGGCAGCAAATAATTGTTTGCGTAGCCGTTTTTGACTTCTACAACTTCGCCTTGCTTCCCCAAGTGATCAACCGATTGAATCAATAGGAGTTCGATGCCGCCATTCTCGCCACGGGGAAGCCGTGTGAGATTTGAACGGTTCTTTTTGGTCTTCTTCATCTTTGTACTTGGCATCGGTAATTCTCTCTGCGTTTGATCAGTTATTTAATTACTCACCTGATTTGCATTTCAGGTGTATGATCGGTAGTTGAATTGTTAAAAAGGTACTTCATCAGCAGGCGGGGGACCTTGAGCAGGTGCCTCTTGTTGGGCATCGTTACTTGGCTTCTGGCTATTCGAAGAATGGTTGTTTGAGTTCGACGATCCTCCAGACGGCGATCCGCCGCCTCCACGAGCACCCAACATCTGCATTTTCTCGCCGACAATCTTGATCTTAGATCGCTTCTGGCCCTCTTGTTCCCAACGATCGAGTTTTAAACGCCCCTCAATCAGGATGCTAGAACCTTTTGCTAAATACTCGCCGGCAACCTCTGCCGTTCGTCCCCACAATGTTACGTCGAAGAAGTTGACTTCTTCGACCCATTGATCGTTGCGTTTAACTCTTTCGTTGACGGCGAGTGAAATGTCCGTTACCGCGGTACCCTGTGGCGTGAATCTTAATTCAACGTCACGCGTCAGGTTTCCGACTAAGACGACTCTGTTGTAGCTTGCCATAACGGTTATCTCCAATTTTGTGGACGGTGTTCACGATACTCCATGTGATATTTATCCACCATGATTGATTCCGTGCCGACACCTTTGGTCAACAGCGGGAAAAATTCTCTCTCCGCAACAAAGCTAAATCGACTCTAACTGGCGGAAACGACTTCTTCTGTCTTCTTATTCTCAGCTTCGCCACCTTCTTCGGTCGCGTCTTCAGCATCTGGAACTGCTTCACCTTTGGCAACCGCAACCATCGTGTCGACCAAGCGGGGATCAATCTTGATCACCAAATGACGAAGAATCCCGTCATTCAGTTGGCAGGCACGGTTGAGCTTGCTGATGGTGGTGGATTCCAAACGAGCGTAAGTCAACCAGTAAGCACCTTTGCGATGCCCGTTGATCGGGTAGGCTAATTTTTGTTCGTTCCAAAGTCGGCTGGCAAGAATCTCGCCGTCGACGCCTTTGATCATTTCTTCAACCGTTTTTCCGACACCCGCTGGATTCTTTGCGTAGGTGTTCGCGTTGAAGATAAACATGCATTCGTAAACGTTCTCTGCCACGTTCCGATTTCCTTTTACAGTGCCGTTGAAAGGCGGGGTTAATTAATTAAGCGCTATTGGTTTCACCCTTGAGCGGGAGTTGGCCCGAACTCTGGCGACCTCAAGTACGCGTCTTTGCTAAATCTTTGTGTCGTTACTATTTGTCTTCTTATCAAGCGTTTCCGCCCGGTCGTTTGTTTTTGCTGCCGGTTTCTTCTTACCCAGTGGTTGGTTGGCATTAAATTTGTTCATTGCAACTTCAACACCACTGCCGACCCAGCACTCTACTGCGTTTGCTGCTTTATTGATTGCAATGTCTATGAACTCTCGGTCATCATCATCGAATTTTCCAAGCACGTAATCGGCTGTATCCCACCGAGGCGGCGGGCGACCGATGCCGACACGTAATCGGGAAAAATCAGAGGTTCCCAAACGGTGGATGATATCCTTGATTCCGTTTTGACCACCTGCAGATCCGCGAGCACGGATCCTGATCTTTCCCACATCTAAGTTCAAGTCATCACAAATAACTAATAAATCTTCGGTAGCTGAGACTTTGTAAAAGTTCAGTGCCGCCAAAACCGATTTGCCGCTGAAGTTCATGAACGTCAGCGGCGAAACGAGCAGGCATTTGCAATTTTCGATTCCAACCTCAGCCACTTCGGCATCAAACTTCGCTTTTGGGCGTTCGTTTAAATGTCGACGAGCCAACTCAGCAATCACGTCGAAGCCAATATTATGACGAGTTTCCCGGTATTTGGAACCGGGATTCCCAAGCCCAATAATCAGCTTCATGTTTTTGTCTAACTTCCGTCAACTGACAGCGATTACTCGCCATCTTCCTCAGTTTTCTCTTCACCAATAACCTCTGGCTGCTCAGCACCAGCTTCCTGCTCGGCATCTTCGACAACTTCTTCCATCGGTTCTTGGCAACTGGCGATCGTTTCTTCCGCAGAGCCCGTCAATTCAGCACCCTTGGGCAATTCCAAGTCACTCGCAGAAACGACCCCGTCGAGCTCAAGTTCGCCGACCTCGCATACGATGCTGTCAGGAACAGCCGAAACGGGGCACAAAATCGTGAGATCGTGTTGGACTAATGTAACGACGCCACCGTTTTTGAGACCAGGAGCTTCACCATGCAATTCGACTTGTAACGTCACTTCGACCAGTTCGTTGGCATCCACGCGAGCCAGATCGAGGTGCAGCACGTACGAACCTAAAGCGTCCCATTGAACGTCTTTGACCAAGGCGGTTCCGGTTACTTCGCCCGCAAGTTCGACGATGTGACTTCCTGCGTCGATCATTTTATTGATTTGTTTTTCTGAGGCCGTCAGCATCACGGTGCCTTCGCCGTGCCCGTATAGCACCGCCGGAATCTTTCCGGATTGACGTAATCGCTTCATACGAAGCGATCCTGTTTCGCTTCGTTTTTCAACCGTAAGTTTTGAATCTGACACTGGAAACTGTCCCGTCGCAAATTGGTTTATCTATTAGTCAACGGCAGCTGCTCCACAACTATCCCGCGACCCTGAATCCGCAAGTCTATCCCAGCAACCCGCAGGTTACGGAATTTTGGCAAATTTGAATTTCGAGATTGTGGCAGAATAGATGTTTTTTACAAGGCCAAGTCCCAAACTTAGATGTGTTTTGCTTGAAAACACAAATTGCGTTTGCCGCCGTGCAGCGGTTTCGCCGTTAAATGTCCATCTTGCATGTAGATCGTCGGTCATTTCGCTGGTAAATTCACTCTTATTATCCAAATCCAATAACACAAAGAGGGAAATTGATGGCTAAGGAGCCAAATCCGAGCAGGAAGCGGGCCGCGAAACTGGAATATGTTGAACCTATCGGGTTGCGTGTGCTGGTTCGCAAGGACGAACTGAAAAAGGAAACCAAGGGCGGAATCGCGCTCCCGGACAACGCCGAAATTCCGACGATAACTGGGCGGATTGTGACGATCTCCGCTGCGATCGAACACGACGAAGACCTTCCATTGAGAAAATACGACAAAGTGCTGTTCCACCCCGGCAATGCGATCCCCGTCGATTTTGAATCCGACAACCATCTGTTTGTCGTTCCCGCCGAAGACGTCGTCGCGGTGTTTCGCCGTGAAGCACCCGGCGATGATTAGCAGCCAGACCAACGGTCATAAATGTTTCGACCGCCACGCAAGTTTGGTTGGATTTCAGGCTAAGTTTTTACGCTAAAATAAGCGGTAATGCGTAAGCCGCCAGTAAACGTAGCAACGTAGCAACGAAGCGGCGGCAGACGCCTTGCCGCTCATGTTTGTTAAGCAGTGCCCCCAAAGCGTCTCGGTTTCTGCGGCCAAATAACTTTTTTAACAGAATTGAAGAGAACTGATGACTGATTCGAAGAACCCTTGGCAACAGGAAATGTCCGACGAACGTTTCGATTTAATGCGTCGCATCCTCGACGCTCCATCTCCCATCGGGTTGGAATCGGCGATGACCAAGGGCGTGTTGACCCCGTACCTCGAATCCTTCATGCCCCAAGACTGGGCCATTCATTCCTTCAAAGGCAACGCAGGAATCGTCGTTGATTCGATGCCTAAAGCGGACGCCGACACGTTTTCGGTGATGGTGATTGGGCATGCAGATAAAATTCGAATGCAAGTGCGTAGCATCAGTGACGATGGCAAGATCTGGGTGAATTCCGATTCAATGCTTCCCACGACGCTGATCGGGCACAAGGTAAAACTCTTCAGCGAAGATCCGCAGTCGATGGGCAATTGGCGAGTCATCACAGGGGGGACGATTGAGGCGATCGGAGCGATTCATTTCGCAGACTCTAAACTCAAATCCGGTGAAGATGGCATCAAAGACAAGATGATGTACCTAGAACTTCACATCCACGGCAAAAACAAAAAGGGCCAAATCGAAGCGCTCGGCATCCGCGCCGGCGATCCAATCATTTACGATCGGCCTATCGAAAAAGGATTTTCTCCCTTCACGTTTTCAGGGGCTTATCTGGATAACGGATTGGGCTGTTTTGTGACGGCTGAGATTGGTCGTTTGATTTCCGAATCATCCGGGCTCAAGAACGTTCGTTACTTAGGCGCGATGGCGTCCCATGAGGAGATTGGCCGCTTTGGCAGTCGGGTCTTAGCCGAACATTTCCGGCCCGACGTTACGATTGCTGTCGATGTCGCGCATGATTTTGCTGCGGCACCGGGGATCGGCGATCGACGATACGAACCGGTGGCGATGGGCAGCGGATATACATTGACTCACGGGGCGGTCACCAGCGCGGCGCTCAACAGCATGATAACGCAGGTTTCGGTGGAGAACGGAATCCCTGTTCAGCATGAACTTGCCGGCCGCGACACAGGCACCGATGCGATGGCTGCGGTGCTGGCGGCGATCGATTCGGCCTGTACTTCAATCGGTTTTCCGATTCGCAACATGCACACGATTTCTGAATCCGGCCACACCGGCGATGTAGAAGCGTCCATCCATGCGATCTATAAAACGCTGCTGCACATGGACGGCATGAACGGTGGCAAAGGTATCACAGCCGACGATTTGCGCAATAGTCATCCGCGCTTGGACGAATCAAATCCGCTGACGCACCGCCCTGCCCCAGATGAAGATGAGGACTCGTAGCGAATTAGCTCCCCAAGCTGATTCTCCCAATGAAAAATGATCGATGACAAATAGCAAATGATAAATAGCAAATAATAAATCTTGTCAGCGCTATGCCTCAAGCATTCTCCAGTTCCTTAAGATGTGCAGCGCCTTTGAGTCGAACCGGAGTAGCGGCGATCAATTTGTCATTGGCTATTTGTCAAATCTCATTTTTCCATTGAGTTTGATTCTCAATCCGAAACTCGCTCACTCGTAGGGAACTTTGGCAAAACCCCAGAACGCAGCCAACGCGTCGGCAGCTTCTTCGCGATCGGTGATCGACCCCCAGCCGCCATTGTTCAGCCACGCATGTGCCAATTCATGTGCGATGATGTAACAGCAAAACGTTTCGGAGCATTTTTCCAAACGTGGCTTCAACACGACGCAGCGGCTTGACCCCGAGGTGCTAGGATGAGCCAGCATCACCGTACGGCCCTTGCCGGGGGTGAAGTCATCGAGCGCAATAAGGAAGCTTGGATCCGACAATAGGTCGTTCCTATAGTCTTCGGGAATCACCTTAAGCACATTCTCTATGCGAAGCGCAAGCGTCGGATGATCTCGAAACGAGTGTTGAAGACTATTTATCGCGCGGTGATTCAAAGGGAGGCAATTCTATTCATGGGACGATAAATTAATCACAGATGACTCAAAGTTAGCCGCGCAATCCAAAACATGCAAACGCACTTGGATAACGTTACAATAACTGCTACCAGGAAGTCATCGCCGAACGCTACTACAAAGGAAAAATGACATGCGACCGATTTATTTGACGCCGTTTCGAGTGACGGTCTTTCTGACATTTTTCCTCGTCGTCCTAACGGCGAACCAGGCATTGGCTCAGCATCAGCCAATTCAATTAGCAGATTGGACCAGCTGGCGAGGCAGCGACGACAACGGCAGCGTCGACGGCGAAGGTTTCCCTGTGGAACTCAATCTCGACAAAAATTTGGCTTGGAAGTCCGAGCTCCCCGGAAAAGGGTGCTCGACTCCCATCGTTTCAGGTGGCGCGATCTACGTCACTGTGCCTGCCGATGGAAAGGACGCTTTGGTATGTCTTGATCAAAACGGGAAGCAAAAATGGTTAACCAAATTATCAGATGAGGATGCTGGAAAGCATCGTAACGGATCGGGCAGCAATGCGTCGCCGGTCAGCGACGGTGATGCGGTGTTCGCATATTACAAAAGCGGAACGTTGGCAGCTGTCGAAAACGACGGAAGCGTTCGATGGCAGACCAACCTGATTGAACGCTTTGGAAAGGTAGAACTGTATTGGGATCACGGTTCATCGCCGGTGCTGACTGACGATCACGTTGTGATGGCCCGAATGCACGAAGGAGATTCTTGGGTGGCTGCGTTCGACAAGTCCTCTGGCGCGCTTGCATGGAAGGTCGAACGAAATTTTGATACCCCGCGCGAGGGCGATCACGGGTACGCATCGCCGGTGGTTATTAAGTTCGATGGAAAGCCGGCATTGTTGGTTTACGGAGCGGAGCATTTGACGATCCATGCCACCGAGGACGGAAAGGTGTTGTGGTCTTGCGGAGGATTCAATCCAGATGAAACAGAATTATGGCCTTCGATTGCGACTCCTGTCGTCGTTGGTGATGTTGCAGTGGTTGCGGCGGGGCGCAATGATCGCAAGCAACCGCTGCTGTACGGAGTGAAGTTGGACGGCAGTGGTGACGTTTCTGATACCAACATTATCTGGAAACGAGATGACATCGGAACGTTCGTGCCGACGCCAGCGGTCTGGCATGGGAACGTTTACTTGCTCCGAGATCAAGGCGAGGTCGAGTGTTTGAATCCCGCAGACGGCGCGTCGGTGTGGCGAGAGAAACTTCCTAAACATCGCGCGAAGTATTACACGTCGCCGTTGATTGCGGGTGGGATTCTGTACGCGGCGCGGGAAGACGGGGCCGCCTTTGTGGTCAATGTGAAGGATGGCGAATTTAAACTGCTGTCTGAAACCGATTTAGAAGAATCGGTCATCGGATCGATGGTGCCGCTGGGCAAGCAGGTGTTGGTTCGAGGAGAGAAGCATTTGTTCTGCTTCGGTGACTAATTGGTCAGCGCCACATTTGAATCAAAACACGGGTTAGTATCCGATAACGAAACTGTGAGCGGCAAGGCACTAACCGCCGGTTTTGCCCGCCATTGTTCGGCGGCTTGCGTCTTGCTGCTCACGAAAGTAACGCTGTCCAACTAAAGTTTCCGCGTTACAAATGGCGATTAACATCGTTGCAGCTCCCACACTATTTAATTTTCCAAACTCACTGGCTTTATGGCACGCGAACAAAATTTTCAAGTAAACCTTGGCGGTGTCATTCGACTGCTGTCGGATCATCTTTATTCTGGTCCAGAAGTCTACGTGAGAGAGCTGCTGCAGAATGCGGTTGATGCCATCACGGCGCGACAACAATTGGATGCGTCGCACGAAGGAACGATTCGTGTCGAGATTATCGGCGACGGGAATCGACCAACGATCATGGTCGAAGACGATGGCGTTGGGCTGACCGAAGAAGAGGTTCATCAGTTTCTAGCAACGATTGGCCAATCGTCAAAATCCGGTTCATTTTCAAGGAAGGATTTTATTGGGCAGTTTGGTATTGGTTTGCTTTCTGGGTTTGTCGTCTCTGACGAGATCTCAGTGATTACGCAATCGATCCAGGACAAGGCGGTGGCGGTTGAATGGAAAGGCCGCGCCGACGGGACTTATTCTGTAAGGCAACTTGAGTCTAAATTTTCGGTCGGAACGCGTGTTTACCTTCGCGCTAAACCAGGCAAGGAAGAATTCTTCTCCAAGCAACGCGTGCGGGAACTGCTTGAGTACTTCGGGCATCATCTTCCTCACCGGATCGTATTGGACGTGGGCGAAGAGAAGATCACAATTAACAAAGTTGCGCCTTGGCAACAGGATTTCAATTCAGAAGCCGAGCGACATGAAACTTGTTTGCAATATGGTCGCGATGTGTTCGGTGTCGAGTTCCTGGATGCGATTTTAATCCAAAGCAAAGCTGGAGACGTCTCGGGAGTAGCGTTTGTACTTCCTTTCGCGGCCAGCCCGGTATCGAAACAGTCACATCGCGTCTATTTGAAAAACATGTTGCTGGCTGAATCCGTTGAAGGCTTGCTGCCTGATTGGGCTTTTTTCATCCGTTGCGTCGTCAATGCAAACGACCTGCGTCCCAACGCCGCACGAGACTCGTTCTACGAAGACGACACGTTACGAACGACGCGTAAGGAACTCGGTCTGGCGTTGCGAAACTACCTGGTAGGGCTTGCTGAGCTCGACCGGTCGCGTTTGGATCATTTGATCAATCTGCACTATATGCCGATCAAGGCGTTGGCGATCGAGGATGACGAATTTCTCCGCTTGTTCGTTGACTGGCTTCCCTTTCGCACAACGTTAGGAAGTGTGACCCTTGGAGAGCATTGTCAAAGCAACTCCATTATTCGATACGTCCGCAGTGTGGATCAGTTTCGACAAATTTCCAGTGTGGCAAGTGCTCAAAATTTGGTTGTATTCAACGGTGGGTACGCTTATGACACCGAACTGCTGGAGCGGGTGGCTGAAGAGTTTCCCAATCGCAAAATCGAATGTATTGACTCGGCCGATCTCGTTGCGAACTTTCAGGAGTTGAGCCTGGACGAAAGCCAAGAGATGTTCGATCTGATTAAACTCGCCGACCTAGTGCTGCAGAAATTTAAATGCGGAGCAGAGTCGCGTAAGTTCGAACCTGTGGATCTTCCGACGCTGTACACAACGAACGAATCCGCGACGTTTATGCGTTCGGTTGACCAGTCCAAAGAAGAATCCGACGAGCTTGGGAGTGGTATTTTGGACAACGTGGCTCAGGGTGCCAGACGAAACGCGTATTCGCAGCTGGTTTTAAACTACAACAACGCGCTGGTGCGTAAGTTGGCGACTATCGAGGATCGTGATCTGCTGAGCCGCATTATTGAAATTTTGTACCTTCAGTCATTACTGTTGGGGCATTTCCCACTAGCCAATGGCGAACAGAGGATCCTCGGAGGCGGGCTGCTGGGTTTGATCGAATTGTTCCTGAAGGACAGGGGATAAAATAATGGATGCTGAACTTGAAGATTTGTACGAGCAATCTTTTCAGGCCTGTGGGCACGAGAGAATTGAGCTTCTTGAGGAAGTCATAAGACGCGCTGACGGTAGTAACGACGTTGAATTGGGTTACGAAGCAAGGCGAGCGTTAATTCAGCAATCGAATTCCCTCGGGTATCCAGAAAAGGCGCTCGTTGCGTTTTCATGGTGTCTTTCTCGACTGGATAAGGATCCGGAACTTGACGATTGGAACAA
>ENA-ORXT01002665-ORXT01002665.1-marine-metagenome-genome-assembly--contig:-NODE-2665-length-20910-cov-4.712811_pt1 | contig 20910 bp, 17 predicted proteins | sample MGYA00237868_ERZ511482 | MGnify/ENA metagenome assembly ERZ511482
GTGTTCGTCACGCTGCTCGAAGTCGATGACGCCTTCGAGATCGTCACGGCCTACGGCCTCGGCGCATCGACGATCGCTCTCTTCTCCCGCGTCGGCGGCGGCATCTTCACCAAGGCTGCTGACGTCGGCGCCGACCTCGTCGGCAAGGTCGAAGCGGGCATCCCCGAAGACGACCCCCGCAACCCGGCAACCATTGCTGACAACGTCGGCGACAACGTCGGCGACGTCGCCGGCATGGGCGCCGACCTCTTCGAGTCATACGCCGGCTCGATCATCGCTCCGATCTCCCTGATCGCCTTCGCCGGCGCCGTCGGCGCAGAACAGGCCAGCGATGTCGGGATCATCGAGTTCTTCGTGTTCCCGATGTTCGTCGCGTTCATCGGCATGATCGCCTCGATCATCGGTTCGTTCCTCGTCAAGGGCGGCGAGTCGACCGACTCCAAGGCACTCAGCAAGGCCCTCCACCTCGGCACCAACGTCGCGATGGCGATCACCGCTGTGGGCGTGCTCGCCGGTTCCTACTGGATCTTCGGCGACGGCTCCGACAAGCCCTGGGGCCTCGCCGTCTCGGTCATCGGTGGCTTGATCATCGGCTGGGCGCTCGGCAAGACCGCCGAGTACTACACCTCGGACCACTACAAGCCGGTTAAGGACATCAGCGAGCAGACCGAGACGGGTCCAGCCACCACCATCCTCAAGGGCATCAGCATCGGCATGCAGTCTGTTGCAGCCTCGGTCGCGCTGATCCTCGCCGGTGTCGGCGTCGCCTACTGGGGCGGTCAGCAAGCATTCGACGGCGACATCGGCGGCCTGTACGGCATTGCCGTCGCCGCGATCGGCATGCTCGCCACGACCGGCATCGTCGTCTCTGTCGATGCGTACGGTCCAATCGCCGACAACGCCGGCGGTATCGCCGAAATGGCCGAGCTCGACCCGTCGGTGCGCGAAGTCACCGACGCCCTTGACTCGCTCGGCAACACCACCGCGGCAGTCGCCAAGGGCTTCGCAGTGGGCTCAGCAGCTCTCACCGCTCTGGCGCTCTTCAAGAGCTTCGAATTCGCCATTGCAACTGCGTCTGGCGGCGAGACCGTACTGAACCTCGACATCGGTGATGTCGACGTCTTCTCGGGTCTCTTCATCGGTGCAGCACTCCCGTTCCTCTTCGCCGCACTCACGATCGACGCCGTCGGTCGTGCCGCCGGCAAGATGATCGAAGAAGTGCGTCGTCAGTTCCGTGAGATTCCGGGATTGCGCGAAGGCAAGCCGGGCGTCATTCCCGACTCGGCTCGTTGCGTGGCGATCTCGACCGAGGCGTCGCTCAAGGAGATGATCCTGCCGGGCGCTCTCGCCGTGGTCGTACCGCTCGTGATCGGCTTCATCAGCGTCGACGCCCTCGGTGGCCTCCTCGCAGGCTCGCTCGTGACCGGCTTCGCTCTCGCCATCTTCATGGCCAACGCCGGTGGCGCATGGGACAACGCGAAGAAGTTCATCGAAGCCGGTGCACACGGTGGCAAGGGCTCTGACCAGCACAAGGCCGCTGTTGTCGGCGACACCGTCGGCGACCCGTTCAAGGACACCTCGGGTCCGTCGATGAACATCTTGTTGAAGGTCATGACGATCGTCAGCCTGGTCTTCGCCAGCGCCTTCGTCTGAGCAACGACTCCGCTCGAAGTGTGAGTTCTCAGCGCCGGTTTCGGCGTCGAGGGCTCACACTTCGTCGTTTTCGACGAGACTGGCCTGCATGACCGAACCGATCGGGCGTCTCACCGCACTCGTGCTCGACTGCCCCGACCCGCATGCGCTTGCTGCGTTCTACCAGTCGATCGTGGGTGGCGAGACGATTGCGAGTGCAAGCGACCGGTGGGTCGAGCTGCGAGCAAACGGCAGCATCGTGGCCTTCCAGCGGATCGATGATCACCGCCCCCCGACGTGGCCGGGCGGCGACGTCCCCCAGCAGGCGCATCTCGACATCGTCGTCGACGACCTCGACGTCGGCGAGGCAGCGCTCGCTGATCTCGGTGTGCGCAAAGCCGGAACGCAGCCGAAGCCGACAGAGTTCCGAGTGTTCATCGACCCGGCAGGTCACCCGTTCTGCCTGGTCGACGCTGCCTACTGACTCAGCGCCGTTCTGACTCTGCGCCGTTCTGACTCTGCGCCGTTCTGACTGAGCGCCAGGTTTCAGCTGGTGGGAACGAAGACGACACGCCGGTTGGCGGCGTACGCCTCGTCGGTGGTGCCGTCGCCGAACTGCGTCGTGCCACCGAAGCCGGTGCTCGTCAGCCGCTCGGATGCCACCGAGCGATCGACGAGAGCCTGGACGACGGATGCTGCGCGAGCGTCGCTCAAGTCGAGGTTGCCCTGTTCCGAGCCTCGAATGTCGGTGTATCCCTGCACTTCGATCACACCGATGTCCTGCGATGCCAAGATGATTTCAGCAGCCCGGTCGAGCGTTGCGAAGCTGGCTGGCAGCACTTCGGCGGAGCTCGTGGCGAACTGCACGGGCTCGAGTTCGACGAGAGCGTTCAACGAATCCGCCAGCGATGGGCCAGCGACGGTGAGTTCGTCGGTGACCGACACAACACCAGGCACCGCAGCAGCTGCGTCGAGCGCTGGCTGACGGAGATCCTCGCTGGCGATCTCACCGGTCACCGTGGCGACAAGACCATCAACAGCCACACCAGCGCCCGCAACGCCGTTCGCTTCGAGTGCTTCGATCACAGCAGCATCAACGGTTTCGAGCTGGTTGTCGACCGACTCGATGCCATCGACACCCAACGCCGCAGCCTCAGCATCAGCCGACTGCGCATCGCTGTCAACAAAACCGGTCAGCACCGCAGCATCTCCATCAACGCTGCCACTCACACCAACAAACGGCGCAACCGCAGCAGTCACCGCCGGCAGCAGGACGCCATCGAACAATTCCGGCTCGTCGGAGCTGGACGAACCGCCGGAGTCGACCTCGATCGTGTCCGGAACGGCAACATCGTCGTCGCCACCGAACCCACCGCGCAGGAAGGTCACGCCGACCAGGAGGAGCAAGACGAGCAGGCCGGCGATGATCATTTGATCGTCGCCTGACACCTTGGATTCGGGGACCAGTTTCTGCTCGGCTTCGGCAGTCGAAGCGGCGGCGGGGCGGTCGTGCGGTTGGGTCACAGGGGACGGACGCTTCGTGTGGCCCGGAAGTCGCGGTTTGTCATGTTCGTCACCTTACTCTGGGAGGTCGCTCCGTTGACCCAAAGCGGTCAGACACTCCACCCCGATCGTCCACGAGTGTTGCCACGCGACAATCACTCCTCGGGGAGATCGGCGACGAAGTCGATGAGTTGTTCGACCGCACCCACCAGTTCAGGGGTGAGATCGGCAAAAGTGTTGACCTGATTGCGGAGCCGAGGCCAGAAACCCTCGAAAGGCGCTCCGAGAGCAGCACACAACCCCTCTTTCCAGGTGACTTCGGGGTCGTAGGCGATGTCGGGCCACGCATCCAGGCCGATCACAGTCGGGCGGATGCCGGCCCACACGTCGATGAACGGATGTCCGGTGATCAGCACGTCGGGGTCATGCACCGTCTGGGCAATACGTGTCTCCTTCGAGCCGGGTACGAGGTGATCGAGCAAGACACCGAGCTTGCGTTGGGCTCCGGGCTGGAATTCGGCAACCATCGCGGCGAGATCGTCGGCTCCGTGCAATGGCTCGACAACGATGCCGAGGTCGCGGAGGTCGTCGCCCCAGACATGTTCGAGGAGTTCGGCGTCGTGCTTGCCCTCGACCCAGATCCGGCTCGCCCGAGCAACTCGCGCCCGGCCGTCGCCGGCGACGGATCCGGACGCCGTGGTCCGCTGCGTTGCCGACTTCACCTGCTTGGGGCGGACCAGGGTGACCGGCTTGCCGTCGATCAGGAAACCGCCGGGCTTCCAACTGAAGTGCCGGAGGTACTGCTTGGCATCGCGCAGCGTGACGCCTTCGGCGTTCCACCGGGCGATGTCGCCGGCGAAGTGACTCGAGCGGTCTTCGACGATCATGCCCATCTCGACGACGACATCGGGGTAGCTCGGTCGCTTGGCTCTGCCCATACCGCCGTGTGTGAAGTCGTCGAGGATGTCGCGTTGAGTACTCATAGTCGAAGAATTCGAGTGTGGCATGGGAACCAGCACGGGACGCGGCACGTCGAAAGGTTCATGGGGAGCACACGACACATCCAGTCCACATCCGTCACGACGACCGATCGGCACCGCAGTCGAGTTCGAGATGACCGAGGGAGCCGAGGGAGCCGAGCCGTGATGGCCGCTGTCATCGTTGCGCTCGGCTTATCGGCCTGCGGAGCGAGCAACGACTCCGAGACGTCCGCCGACACCGCCGCCGTCGAGGAGGCACCGACGAGCGAAGAGTTCACCGGCGGAGACGATGCCTTCGAATCAGCCGATGTCGACGAAAGTGCCGACGTCGCGGCTGAAGCCGACCCCAACGCCCGAGCGCCTGCCACAGCCGGTGGCCCGGCGACGGGTGCACCGGTCGGTGACTTCGGACGCGACCTGATCGTCGACGCCGGCGTCACGATGATCACGCCCGATGTCGGTGCAGCCGTCGACGACGTGATCGACATCGCCACCCGCAACGGCGGCGCCGTGTACAACGCCGATGTCACCGTCGATGACCCGCTCGAGGACGGCTCCGTGCCCGGCAGCGGCACCATCGTGATCCGGATTCCCCCGACTCAGCTCGACGGGTTGATCGATGACCTCCGTGGCGTCGGCACGCTGCGCAATCAGACGCAGTCGGTCGACGACGTGACCGAGCAGTTGGTGGACCTCGACATCCAGATCCGGCAAGCCTTCGAGTCGGTCGAGCGGATGGAAGCGATTCTCGTCGAGACCACCGACTTCGACGGCCTCGTTGCTGCCGAGACCGAGTTGGTTCGTCGCCAGACCGCATACGAGCGTCTGTTGGCAGCGCAGCGCAACATCGATGACCGTGTCGCGCTGTCCAAGTTGACCGTCGACGTGCGGTACCAGGCCCCCGGAACCGAACCCGTCCCGGTCGTCGAGGAGGGCGATCCTGGCATCGGCGATGCGTTCTCCGACGGTTGGAACGCTTTCGTCGGGCTCCTGTTCGGCATCGCATTCGTGCTCGCCGTCACTGCCCCGTTCGCTGCGGTCGCTGCCGTCGTCGGCGGCATCGCCTGGCTGATCACTCGCCGTCTTCGTCGGCGCCGAGACGTCGCCCGCAATCGCCATGAGCCGATCGGCGCATCATCACCAGAACCGGAGAGCGACCTGGCGGCCGAGTCGGAATCTACGAGCGACTCCGGAGAGCTCGTCGACGCCAGCCTGCCGGAGTGAGCACGAGGTCGCTGATGCTGCCGTCGGGGAATCGGAACGGCGCTCGCACACCCGTGTGAGCCACGGCCTCCGGCAGCGGCAGCGGCCCCATCGCCACCTCCTGCGCTATTTCCGGGTCGGTGTGCGCGATCTTCGGTCCGGTCGACCAGCGATGCCACCGCCGAGCAGCGACCTCGGTCAGCTCGACTGGAGTTTCGCCGAGAATCTCGATCGAGCCGTGCACGACGCCCGGCTGTTCGTAGCCGACACTCATGTCCGGAGAGAGTTCCAACGGGGTGGGCCCATTGGTTGCATACCATTCGAGATCGAAGGCGATCGGGGTGGGGTCGCCGTAGGCCCGACCGAGCGCGTCGTCGGGGTCATCGAGTGACGACGCGTAGGTCTCGTTGCCGACCGTCCACTGCTCCATTCGCGCCTCACGCGTGTGCTCGGCCCACATCGCCTCGCCCTTGACGATGAACGGATCGGCAAGCCGCACCGGCACGTCGAAGTCGGTGATGTGGAGCAGCGGGCGGCCCTTTCGAGCGAGCGCTGCCCAATACCAGGCAGTGGGCCCGACAAGGCGATGCCCTGAGATGACGCCGAGCGAGGCGTCGTCGGTCCACGCAGCAAAGACCCACTCCTCCACGACGGAGTCAGGATGACGGCCGTCGGACATCGGGCTCACGATCAGGCAGACTACGGGGGTGCAGCCCCACCACTACCGCTATCTGAGTCTCGACTGGATCAACGAACTCACCGCTCGGGTCGATGCGAGCGACCAGATGCGCGAGATCGCCTCGACTCACCAGATCGGCGTCACCCAGGTCGTCTCGGACGGGCCCGAAGGTGACGTGACGTACCACGTGCAGGTCGGCAGCGGTACGGCATCGTTCGGTGCCGGTGCAGCCGACCCCGAAGACGTGAAGATGGAACAGGCGTGGGACACCGCTGTTGCCGTCGCGACTGGTGAACTGAATGCTCAGGACGCCTTCATCAACGGCCACATCAGGTTGTGGGGCGACCAGCAGAAGCTGCTCGACAACCAAGCCGTGTTCGGTGCGCTCGACGCCGTGTTCGGTGCAGTCAAAGAACAGACGATCTACGAGTAGGCGCTGAAACGATGGTTGGGAAACTCGATGGCCGTGTCGCCGTTGTCGTCGGCGCCGGGCAGACGCCCGGCGAGACGATCGGCAACGGACGAGCGACTGCACTGACCTTCGCCCGCGAGGGCGCCCGCCTCGTCCTGGTCGACCGTCATCGGGACCGTGCGGAGGCAACCGCCGTCGAGATCGACGGTGACACCGTCGTGGTGGCGGCCGACATTGCGAGCGATGAGGGGCCCGAACAGGTCGTCGCAGCAGCCCTCGATGCGTTCGGCGGCATCGACATCCTCCACAACAACGTCGGCATCGGCATGGGCGACGGCCCGCCCCACCGCCTGACCGACGACGCATACGACCGCATCATGGACGTGAACCTGCGTGCCCTGTGGCGGACCTGCCGGGCCGCAACACCTGCGCTCCGGGCATCCGATCACGGCGCCATCGTCAGTGTTTCGTCGCTCGCCGCCATTGCATCAGCGACCAATCTCACCGCCTACAAGCTGTCCAAGGCTGGTGTCAACGCACTCACCCAGAGCCTCGCGCTCGCCAATGCGAAGTACGGCATGCGGGCGAATGCAATCATGCCCGGCTTCGTCGACACGCCGATGGGCGTCGACGCCGCCGCCGATGCACTGCAGATCGACCGGGCAACGTACGCCGCGTCGCGAGCCGAACGTGTACCGCTCGGCCGGCAGGGTTCGGCATGGGATGTCGCCAAGGCCGCATTGTTTCTCGCCTCCGACGACGCCGCCTGGATCACCGGGGTCGTGCTCCCCGTCGACGGCGGGCAGTCCGCCCGCATCGGCTGATCTGATCCGCACCGTGCCCTAGCCTTGCGTCATGCCCGAGATGCCGGAAGTCGAGGCGCACGCCGAACGCTTGGAACGCAAGTTCGCAGGGCGCGTCCTGGCGAAGTTCACACCATTCAACTTCACGGCACTGAAGACCGCCGTTCCCGCACCCGACGCCGCGTACGGCCTCCCGCTGCTCGGCGTCGGCCGACGCGCCAAGTATCTGATCCTGCGGTTCGAACCGGTGAGCTTCGTGATCCATCTGATGCAAGGCGGCCGACTACTGGCTGATGCCAAGCTTTCGGCCAAGCCCCGAGGCGGCCAGGCCCGGTTCACGTTCGAACCCATTGAGACGCCCGACGGGAGCATCGACGAGACCGCGCTGCTCCTGACCGAACAGGGCAAGGAACGACGCGCCGGCGTATGGTGCGTGCCGTCGGCGGAACTCGAATCGTCACTGCCACTCGCGAAGCTCGGTCCCGAGGCGGCCGGGCTCGGCGCCGATGCACTCGCCGAACTGTTCGCTGCCAACTCGATGCGGGTTCACGGGTTCCTTCGTCATCAGGGCATGGTTGCCGGGATCGGTCGACGACTCTCGAACGAGGTGTGCCACGCCGCGCAGATCTCCCCGTTCGCCACCACGAAGAAGTTGGGCGCCGAGGGCGCGGCGAAGGTCGCTGCAGCAATCGATCACTGCGTCGCCGAAGGTCTGGCGTACGAGCAGACCCGCGACGACATGAGCTCGTCGAAGGACCGGCCGAGCGCCGTGCACAACCGTGCTGGCGAGGCGTGCCCGGTGTGCAGCGACACGGTGCGCGACGTCGAGTACTCGAGCTACACGGTGAGCTACTGTCCGACCTGCCAGACCGGCGGCAAGGTCCTCGCGGACAACACCACCAGCAGATTCTTGAAGTAAGGCGCCAGAGGGGAGCGACGCCCGCCCTCCGGTGAGATTCCGTCCGCACAGGCCCGACACAACCTCACCGCACGAACCTCGCCCGCCCTCCAGTGAGATTCCGTCCGCACAGGCCCGACACAACCTCACCGCACGAACCTCGCCCGCCCTCCGGTGAGACTCCGTCCGCACAGGTCCGACGCAATCTCACCTGAAGGTCAGCTCGCGAGGCGGCGCCGGTCGTACTCGCGGCGCAGAAATGCCACGGTCGCATCGAACCTGGCACCGAAGTCCGACTCGACGATCCTCGTCACGTCCCATCCGCACCTTTTCGCCGCTTCGTCGCGCGCTTCGTCTGAGCGCCGGCCAGCTGTTTCGGCGTGGGTGGGAAACACGTCGACTTCGATCGCCCAACCCATTGCCGGCACCGCAAGGTCGAGACGCGCCGGGCCATACCCCGGCAAGTCCACACGATGCTGGCGGACCAGGCCGCGAACACCCGCCCTGCCGAGCGCCTCTCCGAGGACGACCTCATGATGAGAATCGGCAGCACCACCTCGGAGTCGGCTGTCGAGCACAAGCAGGAACCTCGAGAGCCAGGGTCGTCGTGGCGAGAGGAAGTCGAGTGCCACTCGCCGTAGGGCTGCATCGACCAGTCGCCCGTCGCTCATCGTCTGTTCGATCACCGAGAGCAGGTCGAGATCATCGTCGAGGTGACGCGACAGATCCAGCGCGGTCCGAGCTCGAGTCGTGATGACGATGCCGTCACTGCGCCGAATTCGATCCTCCGGCCGAATCGCGGCGGTCCGGTACGGAACGATCCAAGGCTCGACCGCCGGCTGGCTCTGCGGTGGAGCGATTACGTGCATCCGCCGATCGGGCGGAAGGCGTCGGTAGTTCCAGAGTCGGCCAGCAGCTGGCCCAGCGATGACGACTTCGGGGTGAGCGGCGCAGACAGCGGCACAGCGTGCGGCGTGATCGAACGGAACCGCGGGTATCCGATACACACCCTTGAGGACGTGAATCAGGTTGCTGGCATGGCACAACGCATGGATGTCATGGCGTGTCATCCCTGCGGCGAGCAGTTCATGATGGGCAGCAATGCCGTGCCGGTGAGCAAAATGCTGCAGCGCAGCGGGCGAAAAGGTCGCCATGTTCTGTTTCCTCCTGGATCGTCGATGATGCAGGGAGGAGTCGGTGGAGCCACGCTACAGCCACCCCCAACACAGCGTCGGTGAGACTCCGTCCGCACGGGTCCGACGTAATCTCACCGCAGGAACCTCGCCCAGACCTCCGGTGAGACTCCGTCCGCACGGGTCCGACGTAATCTCACCGCAGGAACCTCGCCCAGACCTCCGGTGAGACAGCGTCCGCACGGGTCCGACGTAATCTCACCGCAGGACAGCGGGCCTGCGGGCGCGTAGCCTGCGGACATGCCGATCCACCTCCGCGCCGACGAGTCCGACTACGCCCCGAACGTGCTGTGTCCGGGCGACCCGGTCCGCGCGCAGTACATCGCCGAGACGTTCTTCGACCCAGGGTTCCGCCAGGTCAACGCCGAGCGCGGGATGCTCGGCTTCACCGGGACCTTCGAGGGCAAGCCGCTGAGCGTGCAGTCGACTGGCATGGGTTGTCCGAGTGCGGGCATCGTGTTCGAGGAGTTGGTGATGCTCGGCGCGAAACGCCTGGTCAGGGTGGGCACATGTGGTGGGCTGCAGCCGGGAATGAACATGGGCGACACCGTGATCGGCATCAGTGCCTCGGCCGACGACCAGACACCGATTCGCTACGCACAGATGGTCGGGTACGCGCCGAGCGCCACGTTCACCCTCGCCGAGACGGCGGCACGCCTGAGCCGCGAGTCCGGCACTGGCGCCGTCCACACGGGACCCGTCGTCACCTCTGGCATCTTCTACGATCCCGATCCCGACACGTTCGGCCGTTGGAAGCGTCTCGGCCACCTCGGCGTCGAGATGGAAGCCGCCATGATGTACACCGTCGCCGCCGTGAAGGGTCTCGAAGCATTGGCGATGATGACCGTGAGCGACATCCTCGGCGATGACGGCAGCACCGTTCGGATCAGTGACGACGATCTGAAGGCGGGCGTCGATCAGATGATGCACATCGGCTGTCGCGTCGCCGTGACTTGAGTTCTCGGACGGCGTGACCCCCTTGGCGGACGGCGAATATCAAACTCGTCGGCTGCGTGGACGCCTGCGTCGCTGTGACGCTCGGTTCGGCACGATCGTCAGCGCCTTCGTCAGCGACTCGACCACGCCGTTCTCCATCGGGATCTCGGCGCTGTGCATCTGCTCGTGGATCACCGTGCGAATCGTGCGCCAGAAGTCGCCGGAGCTCGCGACCGAGCACCTGGCTTCGCCCCTCAGCGCTTGACGGTACGCAGGGCTACGAACCACTCTCCCTCGGGACAGTCGTGAAAGACGAAGAGCGACCCTCCTCCAGCCGAGACCATGCCGAAGGGCGACCCGACCACTCGCCAGGTCCTCGACACCGAGCTCGCCGCACGGCAATGTCTCGGTCGAGCGCGGGACACCTCGCACGCAGGCCACTGCGACCGCAACCCAACGGGAACCACGACTATGCTCGAACGACGAAACCGTAGGATACCGAACGAGCAGACTTGCAGACAGCATGCAAAATTCTTTGATGAGAACGATTTTCGGCGCTGCTACGCCGCGGCCGACCGTTCCAAACGATCGTGACTCAGAAGAGGTGCCCGAGTGCATCGTCGAGGTGGGAGCCGAACCGGTTTCGTTGACCACCAACGCAGTGGCCGGTGGCGTCATCGAAACTTATCTCGGTGTGACTCCGGACGGCGAAGTCTGTGATTTCAATGTTGCTATTCCTCCCACGGACACAACGAGTACCACGATTCCCGAGGCGACCGAGACGTCGACATCAACTCCCCTCGTCATCGAGCAGGACGGGTGCTTCTTCTTGCAGGGTACGTTGCCGATTCGGATCGACACGGCTGAGTCTGTCAACGAAGACGGATCAGTTGGGACGGTGACGCTCGGTGTTCATATCGCGGGCGAGACCGAGGATGGCGAACCGTGCGTGGCGTTCTTCGAAACGTTGCCGGCAACGGGCGGAGGGGAGCCTACTGCTGACGACTACCCCCTCCCGACCGTTCCAGTGGTCGGTGTACCGCCCACGACGGTCCCATTGGGAGATCTGCCGGCAACAGGAACTGCGAGTAGCAGCTTGCTCCTCGTTGCGGCTCTCGCAGTGGCCGCTGGCCTCGGACTACGCGCTGCTGTCCGACCGGTCAACGATCGCCCGTGAGGTAGCAACCCACTCGAGGCGTTTTCAGATCAGGCCGAGATCCTTCACGGCGTCTCGCTCGGCGACGAGTTCGGCGGCTGATGCGTCGATCTTGCCGCGTCCGAAGTCGCTGATGTCGAGGCCTTGGACGATCGAGTACACCCCGTCCTTGCAGGTGCAGGGGAACGAACTGATGATGCCTTCGGGCACGTCGTAGCTGCCGTCGGACGGCACCGACATCGACACCCAGTCACCGTCGGGCGTGCCGAGCGTCCAGTCACGGATGTGATCGACAGCAGCCGATGCAGCGGACGCAGCAGAGGACGAACCGCGGGCCTTGATGATCGCACCGCCTCGGGTGGCGACGGTTGGGATGTAGGTGTCGGCATACCACTCCTGGTCGCCGACGAGTTCGAGAGCGTTCTTGCCGTTGACCTCACAGTGCGACAGGTCCGGGTACTGCGTGTTGGAGTGGTTGCCCCACACCGTCATCTTCTTGATGTCGTTCACCGACGCATCGAGACGCGTCGCGAGCTGGCTCATTGCCCGGTTGTGGTCGAGGCGGGTCATCGCGGTGAAGCGGCCGTTGTCGAGGTCCGGCGCGTTGTTCATCGCGATCACGGCGTTCGTGTTGGCCGGGTTGCCGACCACGAGGATCTTCACGTCGGACTTGGCCGAGCGGCTGAGTGCTTCGCCCTGCGGCTTGAAGATGCCACCGTTGGCGGCGAGCAGATCGGAGCGATCCATGCCGTCCTTGCGAGGCATGGAGCCAACGAGGATGGCGACGTCGGCGTCACCGAACGCCACATCGGCGTCATCGGTGCACGTGATCGAGTCGAGCAGTGGAAACGCGCCGTCGTCGAGTTCCATCTTGACGCCTTCGAGCGCGCCGAGCGCCGGAGTGATCTCGAGAAGCTGCAGCGCAATCGGGGTGTCCGGGCCGAGCATGGTGCCCGAAGCGATACGGAAGAGGAGGCTGTAGCCGATCTGGCCTGCAGCGCCGGTGACGGCAACACGAACTGGAGTGGTCATGTCGCGAGGTTACGCCGGTCGGTCGGTCCGACCCAACTGTCGACCTCCAGCCCGAGCGCCACCGTCCCGTCGTTCCTGTCCCATTCTGCCCCGGGCAGAATGGGACAGCTGTCAGGCCAGGCCGAGTACCCGTCGGACCATGTCGGTGTAGAAGTTTTGACCGGTCTGAGTCAGATGGATGCCGTCGTCGTAGAAACAACCGCCTTCGCAACCAGCTGACAGGACCTCCCAATCGATCACGGTGACCGACGGATAGACGCTCGGAAGTGCCCTGATCTTGTCGTTGTTGCCGGCAATCCACTCCCGGTCCCCCTTGCCAGTCAGCACGATGACTCGCGGCACCTCGGCAACGAGGGCGATCATCTGGTCGAGCGTGACCTGGCTGAAGGGGCCGTTGGTGCCGAGGTGGACCACGACGACGGGTCCGAACGAACCGCTGTCTCGGATCGCTGTCATGTCGGGCAGGAACGACACCATCTGTCGGCTCTTGACTGCGTCCACGGCGAAGCCGCTGGCCTGCAGCTCTTCTGCCGCGCCGAGCATCACCGAGTCGCCGAGCGCGACGAGCGGTAGCCCGGTCTCCGTCGGAGGAATGGTCAACGGCTCGATCGCTGAGAGGTCGGTCACGACACCGAGCTGGACCACCGGCGCCGGCGCTGCGGGCGGTGGGACGGTCGACGCCGGAACCACGAGCGGGGGTTCGGTCGCGTCGGGCTCTGTCGCGTCGGGCTCTGTCGCGTCGGGCTCGGTCGTGTCGGGCTCGGTCGCGTCGGGTTCGGTCGTGTCGGGCGCTGGCTCGCTGGTCGTCGGCGCCACAGTCGGTGGTGGCACCGTCGGCGGAAGCGTCCGCACCGCAGCATCATCGGCACCTCCAGCACTGTCGACCAGATCGGTCGTGAAGTCTTCGCCCTCGTCGAGTGACTCAGCGATGTCGTTCTGTTTCAATTCCGCGGTCGCGAGCGCTCCGCCGGCGAACAGCGAGAGCGCGCACGCGACGGCGGTCCCACCGATCACGAGGCCCTTCGGTGTGGTCCGTGATCTGCGAATCCAGTGCACCATGCTTCGGAACTGTTGCGTGCGGATCGGCGTCTCGATCCATCGATACGACGCTTCGGTCAAGATGATGGTCGGGATCATTGCCAGCACGAATTCATGAGGGCGTAGCGAGTTTCCGGCGACGTTTCGGATGATCTGGTAGATCGGCCAGTGGTACAGGTACAGCCCGTAGGAGCGTGTCCCGATCCAGTTGAGCACTTTGCCGCCGAGCATCCGGTTGACAACCGAACCCTGGTGCGTGACGGCGGCGATCACGAACAGCGTCAGGACACCGGCGACGAACAGTCCGCCGCGGAACAGGCGGCCATCGGCGCCGCTCGGGTCGACCAGGTGGATGTTCCAGCACATCCATCCGAAGCCGACGAAACTCAGGACGGCGAGGACGTCGAACGCCCGGCCCTTGTCGCGCAGCGGGCCCCGCACGATGGCGAAGGGACGCCAGATCATTGCGAACGCCGAGCCGAGCATCAGGCCCCCGGCGCGGCCGATGGTGCTGAGGTACAGGGTGTCGAGCTTGGAGATCGGTCGGTCACCGATGTACCAGTACGCCTCGGGCGTCTGGCTCGGCTCGCCGACCTGACCGGGGTGGTAGGCAAGACCGACCAGGATCGTGACGAGTATTGCTCCGACGAACAACCAACGACTGAAGTTCGCGATACGACGCGTTCCCGACCGGCCCAGGAAGGCAATCATCACCAGCGGCCAGATCAGATAGAACTGCTCCTCGACCGCCAGGCTCCACAGATGGCGAAGCGGTGCGAAGTCACCTGCCGACGTGTAGCCGAGGCCGACCCAGATCTGATACCAGTTCGAGACGTAGAAGAAGCCAGCGAGCACATCGCCGCGCAGTTGGCCCAGCGCGTCTCGCTCGAACAGCGCGGTCCAGATGGTCAGCAGCGCCATGAGGACGAAGAGCGCCGGCAGCAGCCGGCGGGCGCGTCGGAGCCAGAAATCCCGCAGAGAGATGCTGTAGTTCCGTTCGCGTTCGGCGATCAGCAACAGGGTGATCAGGTAGCCGGAGATGACGAAGAACATCTCGACGCCGAGAAACCCGCCGGGCAACCACGACGAGTTGGCGTGGTACACCATCACCGCAACGACGGCAATCGCGCGCATCCCGTCGAGCCCGGGCAGATACGGCACCCGGCTGATGTGTTCGCGAGTGAAACCGCCCGAATGGTCGTTCAACCCGGCCCGCGACGATCCGACCGACGCGGTCACCCCAGCGGGACGACTCTTGGATTGTCCGGACGCGGGCATGAACCGCCCAGTATCACCGCTCAGGAGGCGATTTTGGTGTCAGCCGAAGACGGCGGGATCGGCCAACGCGGACGTGATCAGCGACGTGTAGTACTCGGCACCGATTGTCTTGAGGTGGAACCCGTCCTGGTAGATGCAGTCGCCGACACAACCACTCGCGAGGCCGTTCCAGTACAGGACACCGACATTCGAGCGCGAGCTTGCAGCGTTGACCAGCAGCGCGTTGTTGCCGGCTTCGTAATCGCGCGGGACGTCGTTCTCGATGAGCAAAACCTTGGGGATGTCACCCACGAGGGCCATCATCTCGTCCATCTCCGACTCGCGGATCGGCCCGTTGGTGCCGAGATGGATGATCAACTCTCTGGGCAGTTGGTCCTGGTCGACGAGTGCCTGGACGATGTCGATGCCGCTAGCGAACGCACGACTCTCGTCTGCGTCGACGGCGAACCCGGCACCCTGCAACTCCTCAGCAGCACCGAGCAAAACGGAGTCACCGATCGCGATCTTTTCCGGCGGAGGCGGCGGGGGCGCCGCCGTTGTCTCAGGTGCTGGTTCGCCATCCACGACCGACACCGGTGTCTCGGCGGGCTCAGGAGTATCGCCCGGATCGGCTGGTGGCGCCTCGTTGCAGTTGCCTTCCAAGACGCTGCAGGTGGCCTCGGCGCTCTCGTCCAGACGCTGCGCCACCTCGTTCTGCTTCAACTCCGCGGTCGCGAGGCTGGCGCCAGCAAAGATGGCGAGTGCGGTGCCGATCACTGCGCCGCCGAGGATCGCCCCCCGGTTCTCGGTGGACCGGCTGCGTTGCGCGCGGTTGCGCCACCAGGCAGTGAATTGTCCCTTGCGGATCGGCGTCTCGATGAAGCGGTAGGAAATCTCGGTCACGACAGCGGTGGCGACCATGCACAGCACCCACTCGTGGAACTTCAACTTCGTTCCCGCGGTGTTTCGAACGATCTGGTAGATCGGCCAGTGGTAGAGGTACAACCCGTACGAGCGGGTGCCGATCCACAGCAATGTCGGGGTGCTGAGTGCTTTGGCGGTGAGTGAGCCGCTATGGGTCACCGCAGCGATGATCAACAACGTCGCAATTCCCGAGAGCAGGAAACCACCGCGGAAGAGCCACGGATCGGCGCTGTTGTCGCCGTCACTGTTGATGAATCCGACCTTCCAGCACATCAGCGCAAGGATTGCGAAGCCGATGAGCGCGAGGACGTCGAGTGCCCGGCCCTTGTTGCGCAACGGGCCGCGCATCACTGCCACTGGGCGCCACACCATGGCCATTGCGGCACCGAGCAGCAAACCACTCGAGCGCGAGATGGTCGACAGGTACAGGGCGTCGGCCTTGGAGATGAAGCGGCCCCCGATCTCCCAGTAGGCCGCCGGTGAGTTCGCCGGATTCGCGTTGATCGGTCCCGAGTTGTAGAGCAGTGCGACAACGACAGTCACGACGACGGCGGCGCCCACCAGGTAGACCGCCAAGTCCGCAATCTGGCGGCTGCCCTTGCGCAACAGCGCGAACATCACGAGCGGCCAAACGAGGTAGAACTGCTCCTCGACCGCGAGGCTCCACAGATGTCGGAGCGGGGCGAAGTCGTTGCTGGCGCTGTAACCCGCCCCGATGAAGATCTGATACCAGTTGCTGATGTACGCGAGCCCACCGAGGATGTCGCCGCGTAGCTTGCCGAGTGCATCTCGTTCGAAGATCGCCGTCCAGATCGCAAGCAGCGTGAGCATTGCGAAGAGCGCCGGGAGGAGCCGCCGGAACCGGCGGATCCAGAAGTTCTTCATGTCGATAGCGCCGCTCTTCTCGTGCTCGGCAATGAGCAACAGCGTGATCAGGTAGCCAGAGATCACGAAGAAGACTTCAACACCGATGAAGCCGCCCTTGAGCCACGAGCTGTTCGCGTGGTAGATCATCACCGCGATGACGGCGAGCGCTCGCATCCCGTCGAGACCCGGCAGGTACGGGACCTTGCTGATGTTGGCGTTGCCTGCCCCGCGACGGGGCGGCGTCGCTGCGTCGAGTGCGGAGGTGGCGGACATCACCGTCCAGTATCGCTCAGACAAGCACCGATCCGAGGTTCACTCTGATTTGTTTCGCCACATCTGATCGGTTCAGCGTGTACAGGTGCAGGCCGGGTGCGCCGGCCTCGACCAGGTCGATGCACAGCTGCGAGGCAATCTCGACGCCGATCTGCTTCACCTCGATTGCGTCACGCGCCTTGGCGAGCCGGTCGATGAGCCACCCAGGCACCTCGGAACCGCTCATCTGAGCCATGCGGGTGATCTGGTCGAGGCCGGTCACCGGCATGATGCCGGGCACGACGGGCTTGTCGACTCCGAGCGCCGCCAATTCGTCGACGAGACGCCGATAGTGGTCGACGTCGAAGAAGAACTGTGTGATCGCGAAGTCTGCGAGGCCCAGCTTGTCGGCAAGGTGCCGACGGTCAGCAGTTCGGCTCGCAGATCGGGGGTGCACCTCGGGATGTGCTGCGACGCCGACCGAGAAACACCCCGTGGCAGCGACGTCATGGAGCAGATCGAGGGCGTACAGGTAGTCGCCCGCTGGCGCGGAGCCGTCGGCAGGCAGGTCGCCGCCGAGGGCGAGAATGTTCTCGACACCCATCCGGCGGTAGTCGACGAGGAGACCCGCCACGTCGGTGCGGGTGTGCCCGACGCAGGTGAGGTGTGCCATCGGCTCCACCTCGGTTTCGTTGCGCATCCACTCGACGACGTCGCCGGTGCGATGTCGATCGGAGCCGCCGGCGCCGTACGTGATGCTGACGAAGTCAGGTCCGAGCGGTGCGAGTTCGGCGACCGTGCTCCCGAGCGTCAGTTGCGCGCTCGCCGACTTCGGCGGGAAGAACTCGAACGACAAGGTGCGCCGAGCAGCCAACTTGTCGGAGATCCGAGCCATCCGCTGAAGCTAACGACGCTCGCAGCAGTGTCGATGGCCACGCCCGCAAGTTCCCACGAAGCGGTCCCGTTCCGTCATGCGGAACGCCCGCCGGGCTTGCCTCAGTGGCGGAAGTGCCGTTGGCCGGTGAAGACCATGGCGATGCCGTGTTCGTCGGCAGCGGCAATGACCTCGTCGTCGCGCACCGAGCCACCGGGCTGGATCACGCACGACACACCGGAGTCGACGGCAGCATCGAGGCCGTCGCGGAACGGGAAGAACGCATCACTCGCGCATGCGCCGCCTGCAGCGCGCCCGTCAGCTCGTCGGGCAGCGATCCGGGCCGAGTCGAGTCGGTTTTGTTGACCGGCACCGATCCCGATCGCTTGCAGGTCCTTCGTGTAGACGATTGCATTGCTGGTCGTTGCAGCACACACGGTCCAGGCGAACTCCATGTCGGCCCACTGCGCGTCGGTCGGCTGCAACGACGTGACGGCGCGCCATGCATCAGTGCGACCTTCGACCGGGTCGGGTTGTTGCACGAGCAGACCGCCATCGATTGGCCTGACGTCGAATGGCAACGGCGATGGCGCGTTGGCCGCAATGACGCGAAGATTCTTCTTCGCGGAGAGCGTGACCAGAGCGTCATCATCGAAGCCAGGGGCAACGATGACCTCGGTGAAGACGTCACCCAGGGCGACCGCCATGTCGTTGGTGACCGTGCGGTTGACGGCGACGATGCCACCAAAGGCGCTGACCGGGTCACAGGCGTTGGCGCGCACGTACGCCGTGGTGATGTCGTCGGCGATTGCCACGCCACACGGGTTGGCGTGTTTGACGACAACGCACGCCGGGTCATCGAAGCGGTGCACGAGGCGCCACGCGGCTTCGGTGTCGTAGAGGTTCAGATAGCTCAATGCCTTGCCGCCGTGCTGGGTCATCGAGTCCCACCAGCTGGTTGCACCGGCCTGCCGGTAGCGAGCGCCCTCCTGGTGCGGGTTCTCGCCGTAGCGCAGTGACTGGGCGTTGGACAGCGCGAGGTGAATCGATGCGGGCAGCGCGCCAGCCGTGTCGACTTCTTCGACTGTCAACGTGTCGTCGTCGAGGTCTGGGTCGGTGTCGTCGAACCAGGTGACGATCGCCGCGTCGTACGCAGCCGTGTGCGCGAACGCAGCGCGCGCCAGGCGCCGTCTCGTGGTTTCGCCCAACTCTCCGTCGGCGCGCAATTCGTCGATCACCGGCGTGTAGTTCTTCGGGTCGACGACCACAGCGACGTGGGCATGGTTCTTCGCTGCGGCACGCACCATGGCCGGGCCGCCGATGTCGATCATCTCCACGGCGCTTCCCGAACCGTGTTCGAAGTCGCCGGGGTTCTGGCCGAACGGGTAGAGGTTGCCGACCACCAGATCGAACGGCGTGATGCCGTACTCGTCCATGTCGGCAACGTGTTCGGCGTCGGTCGGGTCAGCAAGGATCCCGCCGTGCACCTTCGGGTGCAGTGTGACCACACGGTGGCTGAGAATCGCTGGAACCTCGGTGAGGTCTGCGACATCGGTGACGGCGATGTCGGCTTCGGCAATCGCTCGAGCGGTTCCTCCACTCGAGATGAGCGACCATCCCAGTTCGCTGAGCGAGCGGGCGAAGTCGACGACGCCGGTCTTGTCGTACACGGAGAGCAGGGCGGTAGGCACGGTCCGATCGTAGGCAACCAACCACCGCCGGACCGCACGGTTCATGACACTCGCCGTAATACGCCCGATCGGCCGAGCGACCTGCACTACGGTCACCCTTGGTCAGTGTGACCACGAACACGCAGGAACCTCAGGAGGGTAACGCCATGGACTTCAGCAAATTCAAGACATCCGATTGGTTGATGGTCGGGGGTGGCGGAGCGATGTTCATCGCCGGGTTCCTCCCGTGGGTCACCGTGTCGGCCGGCGGATTCGGCGGAGGTTCAGCCAACGCATTCGAGTTCTTCTTCACCGGCACCCTGCCCTGGCTGATGCTCGTCGCTGTCGCGGTGATCGCTGCTCTGCTCGTCCTCGAAAAGCTCCCGGCCGGTGGTCCGCCATGGCCAATGATTCTTCTCGGCCTGGCGGCGTTCGCCACGTTGCTCGTGCTGATCCGCTTGATCTTCAACCCGATCGAGGGGTCTGGCGGGGCCAGCGGCTTCGGCGTCGACATCGGCCGTGGTCTCGGCATGTTCCTCGGTGTCATCGGTGCAATCGCAGCGACCGTCGGAGCAGTCCAGAACTTCCAAGCCGCTGGTGGCAATCTGAACGATCTGAAGGACATCAACAAGATCAAGGAAAGCTTCGGTGGCAGTGACGACGCCGCCACTGGTTCGATGGCGCCGCCTCCCCCGGCTCCGCCCGCCCCACCGGCACCCCCGGCCGGCGGACAGCAGCCGCCCCCGCCGCCCCCACCGGCCCAGTGATCTGACGCGGCTCTCGCCGCCGCTCAGCCCACCACCGACTCACCGCCAGCAACTCACCGCCAGCAACCGCCAAAGGCGTGAGGTAGGTGCGCACCACGTGCGCACCTACCTCACGCCCTTGGTTTTTGGACGATCTTTCGCCACCCTCGATACCGTTCGAGGCTCGGCTTGCGTCGAATTCGGACATCGGTCCCAAGTTCCCACCGAACCTGGAGGCCACAGATGCTCCGAATTTCTCCCGAACTGGCTGATCTCATCGGACGCCGCCACGGTGTGGTCCGCTACGCCGAACTCGTCTGCGATGGCACGCCACCGAGTGCGATCAGACGCTCGATCACCGCCGGCGAACTCATCGTTCATCATCGTCAGACCTACCAACTGTCGACCTCGCCGGACTCGTTCGAGGCTCGGTGTGCAGCCGCCTGCCTCGCCGAACCGTCGGCCCTGGTCACCGGTCTGGCGGCTGCACGCTTATGGGAGTTTCGCCACGTCGAGCGCGTCGATCGGCCAATCGTGCTGATCGAGCACGGCCGCAATGCACTGACTCGGGGCGTGATCGTGCGACGGTCCAACCAGTTCGATCGCTCTGACGTCGTCGCACGTCCAGATGGCATTCGGGTGTCCAGTCCTCCGCGCTCATGGTTCGACTGTGCTCGCGACGTGCAGGACCCGCGCTTCGAACGCTTGACCGAGTGGGTCCTTGACAATCACACGTCGACACCGACGCTGTGGCGCACGATTCAGCGCCTCGGCCAGCAGGGTCGGCCGGGGCTGGCTCGGGTACGGCGCGTCTTCTCACAGCGCGCAATGTGGCAGAAGCCGGCCGGATCCGGC
>ENA-ORXT01002666-ORXT01002666.1-marine-metagenome-genome-assembly--contig:-NODE-2666-length-20905-cov-7.020117_pt1 | contig 20905 bp, 16 predicted proteins | sample MGYA00237868_ERZ511482 | MGnify/ENA metagenome assembly ERZ511482
TCGAAAATATATTTAGTCAAAAATGTCAATTGTATTTAAAATCTTTCAATTCATCTTTTCAAAACTTCACGCAAGTATATCTTGATACAAAACTGTTAAGCCAATTAGGTATAGAAATTTATACCATAGGAATAGATTTATCTTTGGCTAGCTTTTTTAATGCTTTTCATACTTTAAGATCTCTCGAAATATTAGATCAATGCCATAGACTTCAAGGCTTGTTGTCATATGACTTAATCTTATCTCTAACTAATCACGAACCAATTTTTGAAGGATTGAAAAGTCAACAGATTATTAGTGCGAACACTAGCTATAAAACTTTAAAAGAACTTGAAAAATTGAAGTTTATAGCTTGGGAAAAAAATAAATCAATTCGTCCTAAATTATCATGGGTTAAATCTTCATCGGCAAATAATGAATTAAAAAGATATTTGGCAACAGACATAGCTTTCGAATTATGGGATGAGGAGCCACAACTCGCAAGTAATTATTTAGAATATGCTATATCGTTTAACGTAGATGATTCATGTGAATTAATGGCTTCTGTGCTGAAAAATTATTTATTAGTAATGAAAATGGAAGCGTGTGATAAAGAAGCCTCCATCAAATTGTTAAAAGATTTAAACAAATTCACCTACTGCAATGAAGAAAATTTAATTCACCGCCGATTCCAAAACATAAACTACCAACCCGAAGTCCTTGAGTTTCTTTACCCAGATTATGACAAAAGAAAACTCATAGACTCTTTATATGTACATAGATCCTTAGGAGATGAATTATGTAAAGATCAACCCGATCACCTAGGAAATTTCTATGCTATAAATGCCCTTAAAATATTCCGATACCTCTCTCAATTACCAGACCTAGAACCAAAGTATAAAAACCTCGCCTTAGAACTCATGCACAACACCAAGCAGAGAGAATTCCAGCGCATCAGAAAATTAAAGGAAGATGAAGAAGCCGGATACTCAGACCAAAGACTGAAAGAGCTACTCAACGAAATTGATTACTTCAACAAACCCAAAGATTATAAAGATCCCATCTACGCTGAAATCTTTCAAAGAGCCTTGATGGCCCATCAAAAACATGAAGAACTGAGACAAGCGACTCCTTCATTAACGAATAACTTTTCTAGTGTAACCAAAGCCACTGAGAGTTATGAAGGACAGACTTTAGATTTTATAAATAGCATTGGTGTTTATACCGGTTACTTGCATAACGCGGACGGACTTCAGTTTTTTGAGTGGGAGCAGGCTAGGGTGGATTCTATTTCAAAAGTGCTTCATGAAAAAGTGCTGTGCAAAGATTCCTACGAGGAGGAAGCAACCTTACTAAGAGAAATAATGTTTGAATCCATCGAGCTAGATAGTACTCAGGCACTCACAATTATTCCAGATGGTCCCCTTTCTTCCTTTCCTTTTGAGTTGGTACTGGACAATGAAGTGAGCTATGACTATCAGTGGAGTCCTGAAGAACAACCACCGATTCATTTGTCGAATAAAGAAGTCGCACTCTTCAGTTATAGCAATGAACAAACCATCATAGCAGAGATGGAGGAGCAGGAGAAAAGCAGGGAACGGTCGAGTACGGCCATGATCACAAGATCTGATTATGCCGAACTCACCTACGGCTTCGTTGAATGTAATACCATCGATGAAATGCTCAAGGATAAGCCCAAAGTATACGCCGGCGATAAAGCGAATAGAAAACAGTTTTTCAAGGCTTTCGATCAAGACCTTTTACACGTATCAGCCCACGCCTACACCAATGCCGAAAGCAAGTACGACAATTACATCATCCTAAGAAATGAAAAACTAGAAGACGATCGGATCTACAGTTATGAAATTGAAGGTCACGGCGAAAGCCCCAAAGTCGTCATTCTCTCCGCCTGCCAATCAGGCATCGGAGCCTTCACCGAAGGGGTAGGGACCTATTCCATCTCTCGTGCCTTTATTACCAACGGTTCGCTCGCGGTTATAAAGACGCTCTGGAAGATCAACGATCTGACCACCAAGGAATTTATGGTGCAGATGTATAAGTACTGGCTCACGGGCATCTCTCTAGAGGAAGCGCTACATCTGACCAAGTCTGATTTTAAAAAGAATGAGCGCTACACCGCCTATGATTGGGCAGGTTTTATCCTCGAAGGGAATGGAAATGTCTACCTGGAGTGAATCTAGTCCCGTTTTCTTAAAACCTTCCTTCACGAAATATGTTACATTTGCAACTCAATAAGCAATATTGGCAGTCAAGGCAATCAATAGCATTAAAGCACCCATCGCGGATGAACTTCTGAAGTTTGAAGAACATTTTCGCAATGCTATGAAGTCCAAAGTCGCACTTCTTGATAAAATAATGTACTACATCGTCCAGAAGAAAGGGAAACAGGTCAGACCCATGCTCGTTTTTCTCTGTGCCAAATCCTGCGGCGTTATAAATGATTCTACCTACACTGCCGCCTCACTGATAGAATTAGTGCACACCGCCAGCCTAGTCCATGACGATGTCGTCGATGATTCCAACGAACGTAGAGGAGCCTTTTCCATCAATGCACTTTGGAAGAATAAAATTGCGGTTTTAGTCGGCGACTACCTCTTAACCAAAGGCCTCTTCATCGCTCTAGACAATGACGAGTATGAGCAGTTAAAAATACTCAGTGGTGCCGTGAAAGAAATTACCGAAGGTGAATTACTGCAGTTTGAAAAGTCTAGAAAACTAGACATCGATGAGGCAGATTATTTTAAAGTCATCCGACAGAAAACTGCCTCGCTCATCGCAGCATCTTGTAAAGCAGGCGCCGTCTCAACGACAGAGAATAAAGAATACATTGATGCCATTTATAACTTTGGCGAAAACATCGGGATCGCCTTTCAGATCAAGGATGATATTTTCGATTACGGTACCAATATCATCGGCAAACCAAGAGGCATCGACATCAAGGAAAAAAAGATGACCCTGCCTTTAATTTATGCCTTGAATAAATCCACCAAAAGCGTCAAGCGCAAATACATTCGCTACATAAAGAAGGATAGCAAAAACTCTAAGAAGGTAAAAGAGATCATCGATCATGTGCATGAAATGGGCGGCCTAGAATATGCCCAAGAAAAAATGATGGAATATAAAGCTAAAGCCCTTTCCTATATTCAGATCATTCCCGACTCTGAATCTAAAACAGCACTACTTAAACTTGTAGATTATATTGTGGAGCGGAAGCACTAGACGGTTATATAAATCTTCGGGTTTCCTTGGGAGTATAATAGCAATAAGGTGGTGATATTAGCTAGAAATGAGTAGCATCCAAAAATAAATCTGCACAGAGACTTGTTTCCTAATAAGGAAACTCGTATTTTGAAATATAAAACAATAGCCTTGAAATTCTCAATAGAATTTTTAAATGAAGCTGAAAATTTTATTGACAAGCTTGAGGATAAATCAAGGGCAAAAGTTTTGTATAATCTAAAGAAATCTCAATATGTAGCTGACTCTAATTTGTTCAAAAAACTTAATAAAAATATATGGGAATTTAGAACTCAATATAATAAGCAAACAATTAGACTATTGGCGTTTTGGAATAAGGAAGGACAAAGTCAAGTGCTAGTAATTTGTACCCACGGTTTTACGAAAAAGACAAATAAAGTACCTAAACAGCAAATTGAGAAAGCTGAACTAATAAGAAGAAAGTATTTAAACGAATAATTATGGCAGTTCAAAAACGGAAAACAAAATCACTAGATGATTTAATTGATAAACACATAGGAAAACAAGGAACTGAACGAAGAGATGAATTTGAAGAAGAGCTACGTCTCGATATTATTGGAACCAAAATCAAAGAACTGAGGGAATCTAAAAATTTAACCCAAGGTGAATTAGGTGAATTAGTAGGAGTTAAAAAAGCGCAAATTTCAAAGATTGAAAATAATTTTACCAATGCTAGATTCGAAACTATTCTCAAAGTTTTTAGAGCATTAGATAGGAAGGTTAAATTTTCACTTGAAGAAATGAGTTAAATGAAGTTCGCTGCATTATATGTCAAATAAATACAAAAGAGATTCCTTAAGTTGAATCAATAAACCAACTTTTTTTGAATAGAAAAGCAGTAATACTAATAACCCTTCACCTTTAAAGAATACATTGATGCCATTTATAACTTTGGTGAAAACATCGGGATCGCCTTTCAGATCAAGGATGATATTTTCGATTACGGTACCAATATCATCGGCAAACCAAGAGGCATCGACATCAAGGAAAAAAAGATGACCCTGCCTTTAATTTATGCCTTGAATAAATCCACCAAAAGCGTCAAGCGCAAATACATTCGCTACATAAAGAAGGATAGCAAAAACTCTAAGAAGGTAAAAGAGATCATCGATCATGTGCATGAAATGGGCGGCCTAGAATATGCCCAAGAAAAAATGATGGAATATAAAGCTAAAGCCCTTTCCTATATTCAGATCATTCCCGACTCTGAATCTAAAACAGCACTACTTAAACTTGTAGATTATATTGTGGAGCGGAAGCACTAGTGTGCGTTCTTTTAAAAGCTACATTCAAAAATCAAAATTAGCTTGGTTGCAGCTCGGTTTTACTTAGTTCCTTGCCAATTTTTCTGATAGCACTTTCTATCTTGTTAACTTGCTTGAGGCTAGGAAATTTAATTCCTTTGGAATACTGTCTTAAAAGACTTGAGTTCATTCCAATTCGTTTGGCTAGAGTGGAAATATTAATATAGTCATTGATAACGAAGAATTCCTGAATATCCATAACCAACTCAAATTCTATTTTGGGCATAGGTTTTTCAAATTCTTCAAAATACAATTCCAAGGCTTCCATCATACTTGATTTTAGGTGATCAATTGATTTACCAAATGAAGTAATTAAATCTTCATTAGTTTCAATCCTTCCCCAAAACCCATCTTCACCCTTTTCAATTATTAATTTATATGTTTTCATTTTAAGCCAGCCTGTTTAAGAATACTGTTTGCCGTTCCAGTTGGAACTTCTTTTCCGCGATGATAAGGAAATACTATGGACCTTTTTACTCCTTCCTTTCGGAGGATCTTATGACTACCTTTTTGCCGAACTTCTTTCCAGCCGTTCTTTTTTAGCTTTTTAAATAGCTCATCGCATTTCATGTACAAATGTAACATATATGTTACTATTTGTCAATAGCTTTAAATTTTAAATATTCATTTTCTGATTTAAATCTATGACCATGATTTGCCACAGCCTGCTAATACCCCTTCACCTTATCCACCACATTCAACAAAGCAGTCCCGGATTTCATCCTTCGTATATTTTCAAAGACCTGCTGCCTAGCCGTTTCAATATTTGTAACACTCGCAATGTGCGGTGTTATAAGTACTTTCGGATGATCCCAAAAAGCATGTTCCTTACTCAGCGGCTCTTCATGAAAAACATCAAGGCAAGCCCCAGACAATTGCTCGCGATCAAGAGCTGTAATTAAATCTTCATCGACAAGATGAGGCCCTCGTCCTAGGTTGATTAGATAAGCACCCACCTTCATTTTATCAAATAGTGATTGATTCAGAAAACCTCTGGTTTCATTTGTCAATGGAAGTAGATTTAGAAGATAATCTGTGGCAGAAAGGGCCTCAGATAAGCCTCCTGTTCCACTATAACATTGAACACCTTCGATCGTTTTCTTTGATCGAGACCAGCCCTGTACTTGAAAGCCGAGACTAGATAATTTTGTTGCAACGGTTGAACCGATCACGCCTAGCCCGAGTATGGATATCACGGTCCCAGGAATGGTAGAATATCGTCGCTCCTTCCAGAGCTTGTCTTTTTGTTGGTCTCGATAAAGGGTTAAGTTTTTCATGTCCGCAAGAATCGTCACCAAAGCAAATTCATACATATCCACGGATAATTGCGGATCAATAATCCGAGCAATCTCTGCCTGCTCCACCACATTGTCTCCATCAAAAATATGATCAACGCCAGCGCCGAGCGATTGTATCACCTTTAGTTTGGGGAAGGAGTGAAAGAGTCGATTGGGCGCTTTCCAGCAGGCGATGAATTCGATCGATTCAGGAAGAACAAACGGATAAAGATCCACCTGATCATCTCCAAATTCCCTAGCCAAAGCTCGAGCCCATGATTCACCAATTTTTGTACGACTACAATATACTCCGATCATTCTTGTTCTTGGTTCTGTATAAAATCAAAGATAGTAGCCCCAGATATTTTTATATAGTCTTCATAAGACATTCTGATGGAATGGGTCAGCGACCCTGCATTGAAATTGATCCATTCATTACTACCCAGACTAGGATCAACACACAAACTTAAATTTAGAATCGGTTGCCCAAAAGGAGGCACAGAACCGGGAACCAAACCCGTCATAGAATCTAATTCTTCCGGGGTCGCAAATCTTGTTTTCTTGACTCTTAGTCCTTGCTCTTTAAAGTAGGCTTTAATCTTCTTGGTGTCCATTTTTTGATCCGCAGGAAAGACGAAAAGTTTAAACTCATCTTGAATTTTGTAAACAATGGCCTTAGCGCCTGAAGCCAAATCATCTCCCCGTTCCCTGGATGAATCCTCAGAGGTGAGGGTAGGGGCATGTTCCGTTTCGTTAAATTCAATACGATGGCCTTTGAGCAGTTCAACAATCTGTTCTAATACACTCAAAGTCCTACTACAAATTTCAGAAGGTATTCTCGATCACCATCGTTTACTACCAATAGGTAAAGTCCCTCTTCCAAGTCCGAAGTGTTTAATTGAATTTCCGGTGTTGCACCACTTCTAGTTTCAGATCTATGAACAACTCCACTCGCTAGTCCAATAATTTTAATGTCTACATTTGCGCCTTTAAAAGGATGAACGATATTCAATTGATCTTTTGATGGATTCGGATATAATTCTAAGCCAGCTAGGTCTGTATCTTTAATGCTACTGCTACCTTCAATCCCCATCATGCGAGTATCTCTCGCCCCAAAATTTCCAGTAAATTCTACAAATATCCCTTCATTGTTGTTTCGAATTCTGTAGAATGCAGTTGGTACATTAAAGCCTCCTGGCGGGAAACCATTACTCCCACCATCTAACACAGTTATAGTGTAGCAATGTCCGCTGGGTAGAGAAATATTTTCTTGAATTGGACTATTGATTGGGTAGGCTCCAGGGTCATCTGCCGTCGGCATGCTAAGCTCTGGCCCTTCTTCTTTGACGAGCTCGTTTCCTCCGCTATATATGATTTCATCTTCCTCATTGGTGATCTCCCAGTACAATTCATAGCCTGTAGGACCAGTAAAAATATCAACAATCCAACTTTGAAAAAAACTGCTGTTTCTATCAATCGCCTGATTAATGGTATTGTCGAATCCATAATTATCTTCTACTCCATTTACCTCTAAAATTGTAAAGGTCAATACCTCATCTTCAGTGATGGTTATTTGATCAAGAACTACAGTCCGAGTTTGATTCGGTGCAATGGTAATTTCTACATAAGATGAACCGAACATGTTGTTTTGACCATCCACTTGAAAGAGTAGATTTTCGATGGTATCGGCACCAATGTTCTTAACCCTTATTTGAGGTTCAAAATTCTGCTGCGTACAGAATTGATCAAAATTAATAAGCGTAGAAACAATCAAGGCATTTTCACCTATTACCTCTGCTTCACTCAAGGAGATTGGATCAAAGACCTCTCGATTAAAATCCCCACCTTCCAGGATGTTTTCACCGTTTTCATTAATTACACGGTAGTAACCTCCTGGCCCTAAGCCATTAAGTCCAGAATCATATACATGCAATGCGTAACACCCATCTTGAGGTAACACAAGTTCATAACTATATACATTGTTTGCGGAAGTATAGGCATCTTCGTTGGAAGCTCCAGGAATGTAGGCGCCTTGATTACCTCCATTATATAGAACCTGATCCTCATCATTTAAAACTTCCCAATAGGTCTCGAAGGGATTTGAGCCAATCAATAATTCTAAGGTGAATAAATTACTAGGCTGGTCCTCCGCAATTTTTATAGAAGTCTCATAGGTATTGTCTTGCTGCAATCCCGCATCTTCTTGATCATCCGGAAGCTCAACTTGAATCTTTAAATCTGAACTGCTTAGAAAACCACTAGGAGCAATTTCTATCTGACCGATTTGATAGGTGTTGAGTCCCAAATATTCCGTAGTTGAATATGTTTCAAGTCCTTCCACCTCAAATGTAAGTGTAACTTCTTCTACGAATTCACTACCTAAATTTTGTACATAAACAACCGGTGTTGTATTAACAAACTCACAATAAATGCCTTCTGCTCCCTCGTATCCAATCAAGCTGATATTGTACTCACCGGTTTGGGAAGGGCAGTTTTGAATTTCATTATAAAAGGACTCGAGAGGATTGTTGATCGGACGATAGGTCTTTCTATCTGGACAGACCATGAACAGCGTTGGGAAAAAACTAATTTCAAAGGCCTCTGCTATGGCTCTACTTTCAATGATCGGATAATGGGTTCCATCCACCCAATCTCCCCAGGTGTTATCACCAGTTCCATAAAGGTCTTCCGTTGTGGTAGCCTCGTCTCCTTCAATCAGAAAAATCATGAGTTCGTCAGTTCCATCTGGTCCATAAGTTGAATTTAATTCGTCTAATATTCCACTCTGATGATAATCCCAACATGGACCACACCAGGTTGCTGAGACATCTAGAATCACAGTCTTACCTTCCGCCAAAATATCATACAGATTCCACTCCTGACCTTCAAGGTCAGTTGCTGTAAAGTTAGGAGCAAAAGATCCACTCGGAATTTGAGCGAAAGACTCAAAAGAAAGAAATACGAAAAGTAGTATTGAATATTTTTTTAGCATTATTTCTTTATGAAGGTTTTATTTTGTTTTCCATTTTCAGTTTCTATATGCAGAATATATTCTCCTGCGTTCAAGTTGCTTACGTCGATACTCTTCTGTTGTCCGGCGGAAACATTCGACCATTTTTCATTGATGATTAATTGACCACTGATACTCATTACTTTTGCTGAAATCAATCCTGTTTCGCTCGAGGCAAATGAAACATTCAATTGATCAACGACTGGATTAGGATACAACTAGATATTTATTTCATCTAACTCTACAAGTTGAGAAGGTCCTGATGCCTTTGTAACCAATATGTCGTCTAGAGCCAATCGGTTATCATCATCCGAGTCATGTAAAAATGCAATGTGGATGGTCTGTCCAGCATAGGCTGCTAAGGACATATTATGTGGTTCTAAAAATCCATAATTGATAGTTCCATCGCCTAGTAGAACATATTCTTCCAAGGTTCCGCCATCTGCGTGAATGTAACCATCCGTAAACACGAAATTGCTAAAATCGGTGGACTGACCGTCACCAGAAATAGATTCCATTGAAGCTGCTTTAAAGAGCGTTTCATCAAATGAATCTGAAAATCTGTCTGTGGTGGAAATCAATACAGTATAGCCATCCATGTATCTTGGCAATTGATCAGGCGCTGATCTCCAGCTAAGTTCATAACTATCATCTGTGACTTCAATCTCCGGCAAAACAATCCAATTTCTGTTTCCAGGAAGAAAGCCTTCAAGGTAAGAAATGGATATGGCTACATAATTTGTTTCTCCCGTTACGGAATCTAAAGGGCTGTGGAAAAATTCGCCCCAGTACCATCTCTTAGAAACATCTGTCCCCAGTATGGAGGGTAGGCCATCTTGATCCACATTCGCCCAAACCGATTGATCTGTAGCGTTATCGTTCATTGATTCTACAGTGTTGGTTTGGAAATTTTCGTAAAGGACAGTATCCATTTGTGTAAGCGCAGGATAGGAAAAAAGGACAAGTAGCACTGGAATTAAATTTTTCACACAACTATATATTTACTATCAAGTTAAACAATTCTCATAAAAATTAAATACCAAATACGCATAGATATGGGCTTGGCAGTAAAATTGATGTTATATAGCCAGTATATTGGGACTAGTTCTTGACTTCTGCTCAAGGCAAATATGGTTACCAATTAGTTCTATTACCTTTATTAAAAAATATCTTCGATGTCCAAACAAGATCAAACGGCCTCCTTTCTCATCAGATTTACGCAACGTATCTACGAAGATGAAAAGGGAGAAGCCAATGTGCAATGGCGTGGAAATGTTTCTCATGTGCAAGGAAACAAACAAAAGAATTTTAGTGAACTTAAGGATGCCATGACTTTCATTCAAGACAAACTTTCTGCTATGACTCTTTCTTCTATTGAAGAAGATGTAAGTCCAGAAGAGAAGGAGGGCATTTTAAATAAGAGCTTAGACATCTGGAAAAAATTTGCGAAAAGCTATCCTAAACTTGTGGTAGACGCTATAAAAGATCCAAAGGCTCAAGTCTCCCAGATTCAGGAACAAATTACCAACAAGGCGGAGGAGATAAGTACGCGGCTAGATCTTGAATCTTACAAGCCACCTTCCAAAGCTGACATAAATTCCATCGCTGAACAGATTTCTGATCTAAGCTCCTTGGTGAGTAAACTCCAGAGAAAGGTTGATAAGCTAGACAAGAAGATATCCTAGATACTTGAATTTTGATAGCTCACATATTAAAAAATTGAACGAAGCGAAAAATCTCGCGGAGCTCAAGGTATTCACCCTTGGACGTTTTAGTCTTGAGTTAAATGGTGAAAAAATACAAGATAACTGGGGTCGAGATAAGGCCATTCAACTCTTCCAGTTTTTCATTACTTCACGTAATCGTACAGCCCTTCACAAAGAACAGATCATGGATCGACTTTGGGATGGCGATGGGTCCGATCAAGTTTTTAAAGTAGCCCTTCACGGTGTAAATAAAGTTTTGGAACCTAAAAAGACCGGTAGAGGAAACTCTAAATTTATCCAAAGACAAGGGTCTACCTATAAATTAAACATGGAAAAAGTCTGGCTCGATAGTGCAGCCATGGAATCATTCCTAGAAATAGGGAACCAGTCGTTCGGAGAAAATAAAGACCTCGCCATCACTGCTTTCCAGCAAGCAGTAGTCCTCTACGAAGGCAGTTTCCTCCCCAATCGTATCTATGTTGACTGGGCAAGTACAGAGAGAGAACGTTTACAAATGCTCGCCCTCAGCGGATATTTAAGCCTTGCAGAATTGCAACTCGAGCAACAGCCCAACGAAAGTATTCGCCTGTCAGAAAAGGCCTTAAATATTGATCAGACCTGGGAAGAAGCCTATCGCATCCAGATGATGGCCCACATGATTAAAGGCAACAGACCTCAAGTCATAAAAACCTACCAACGATGCAAAGAAATCCTAGAAAAAGAATTTGGCATTGCCCCCCTCCCCGCCACCAAACAACTCTACAATACCATACAATCCACCTAATCCTTATAAATTCCAAACTCTTTACCCCATCCCCATATCCCCAGCTACAGAGTAGCTATACAACAATAACAGTAATAACAACAATAACCCCAGCGCATCAACCTATCCCCAGCTACAGAGTAGCTATACAATAATAACCCCAGCGCATCCACTTATCCCCAGCTACAGAGTAGCTATACAACAATCACCCCAGCGTATCAACCTATCCCCAGCTACAGAGTAGCTATACAATAATAACCCCAGCGTATCAACTTATCCCCAGCTACAGAGTAGCTATACAACAATAACCCCAGCGCATCAACTTATCCCCAGCTACAGAGTAGCTATACAATAATAACCTCAGCGTATCAACCTATCCCCAGCTACAGAGTAGCTATACAACAATAACCCCAGCGTATCAACTTATCCCCAGCTACAGAGTAGCTATACAATAATAACCCCAGCTTATCAACCTATCCCCAGCTACAGAGTAGCTATACAATAATAACCCCAGCGCATCAACTTATCCCCAGCTACAGAGTAGCTATACAATAATAACCCCAGCGCATCAACCTATCCCCAGCTACAGAGTAGCTATACAATAATAACCTCAGCGTATCAACTTATCCCCAGCTACAGAATAGCTATACAACAATAACCCCAGCGCACCAACCTATCCCCAGCTACAGAGTAGCTATACAACAATAACCCCAGCGCATCAACTTATCCCCAGCTACAAAGTAGCTATACAATAATAACCCCAGCGCATCAACCTATCCCCTAGCTACAGAGTAGCTATACAACAATAACAACAATAACCCCAGCATGCGAAATATCCGTAACCATCCTGTAACTCAGCTGTAACTCCCGTTCTCCACCTTTGTATCATCAAATAAAAATTAAAACGCTTCATAATGGCAGCTCAAAAAATGTTTCAAGAAAGAAGAAACCAAATAATCGAAACAGTTAAAATAGTAAACGGTAGTATTTTAGATCTTACCGAAGACTTAATCGATGGTACCATCGCAACTGGTGTTAAATACCAAAAGTTGGCAGCTAAGACTATAAAAAAATCAGAACCTATTTTAGAAAAGCAAATAGATATGGTTTTTGACTCAGTAGAAATTGTCGTAGATCAATTACAATCCAACAACAAAAGAGTTCAGAAATTATTAGGAATCAACAAGCAAGTTGAAAAAGCTTCAAAAAGAGTTGGTAAAATGTACAAAGTTGTTTCTGGAAAAGTTGAAGAAGGAATGGAAGAAGCAGGAAAAGGAATCAAATTCACACTTGCTGAAGGAAAAAAAGTGGCTAAGAAAACACTTAAAACAGTAAATACTGAAGCAGATAAATTGACAGATATGATGCAGAAGGAAGTAAAAGCAGTATCTGCAGGAAAAGCAACTAAAGCGAAGAAAGCAGTTGCAAGAAAAACAACCACTGCGAAAAAAGCAGTTGCAAGAAAAACAACCGCTGCTAAGAAAAAAGCAACGACCGCTAAAAAAACTGCAGCTAAGAGAGTAGCAACAGCCAAGAAAACTTTAGCTAAAAACATAGCAACAGCAAAGAAAGCAACAGCTAAAAAAGCAACAGCTAAAAAAGCAACTACAAGAAAAACAACCGCAAAGAAAGCAACAGCTAAAAAGGTAACCACTAGAAAAGCAACCGCTAAGAAGGCAACCGCTAAGAAGGCAACCGCTAAGAAGGCAACCGCTAAGAAGGCAACCGCTAAAAAGGCAACCGCTATAAAAACAACCGCTAAAAGAACTGCTGCAAAGAAAGCAACGGCTAGAAAAGCAACTCCAGCCAAAAAAGCAGTAGCAAGAAAAAGAACAACTGCTAAGAAAACTACAAGAAGAGCAGCAGCTAAAAAATAATAATTAAGTCCCTAAATTTTAAAATTAAAAAAGATGGCAACGAAAACAATAAAAAAAATCGAGCTGAATAAAGTGAAATCAGCAGCGAAAAATATCAACCAATTCGTTTTAGATACAACTGAATTAATTGTTGATGAAACTCTAGTAAGAACATCAGACTGGCAGAACTTAGCTGATAAAGCAATAAAAGGTGGATTGAAACTTTCAGAAAGACAATCTGATCTTACCTTCAAAGCATTAGAAACCATCAAAAAGACTTGGTTGAAAAGCAGAGAAGATTTCAAGTCAAAGTCTAATTAAATAAAAGACCAAACGAAATTAAAGTCAAAATCCTCGAGTAGGGTTTTGACTTTTCTTATATTAGAAACAATGTTACCCTCATGGGGTTCATTTATGTATTAAGAGGACATTTGTTGAATTAAAAACAAAGAGAATGAGCGGGAAAAGTAAAATATATGACATAAGAAAACCTTCCATAGCCTTAAGTCTTACGGAAGGTTTACGAGCAATTGTTGACCTAGGTTGCTATGTACCATACAGGTTTTTTAAAAAGAAATCTAATCTTGCCAATCAAGGAGATGGACACCCAGTCTTAATCCTTCCTGGTTTTATGGCTTCAGATCTCTCCACAATTCCACTTCGGAGTTTTATCAATGATCTAGGTTATAAAGTATACGGTTGGGGAGAAGGTAGAAACTATGCACATGCAGATTATTTAGATTTGCTCAGTGAAAAACTTGAGCGCATCTATAGCAAGCACGGCGAACAAATTACACTTATCGGGTGGAGCCTAGGAGGCATCTATGCTCGACAATTGGCCAAAAAAGACCCGAGCATTATCCGACAGATTATCAATATGGGTTCACCCATTCAAGGTGTTAATCTCTCCAATAATGCCACTTGGATGTTTGAACTTTTAAAGAAAAGTAAACTAACTTCTGAAATTGATAAAGACCTGCTAAAGGATATTCCGGCAATAGCTCCAGTTCCTACCACCGCAATTTTTACAAAAGAAGATGGAGTAGTACCTTGGGAATTATGCTTGGAAAAAGAAGATAATTGGCATCAGAATGTTCAAGTCAGAGGTAGCCATTTGGGACTAGGAGTTAATCCGCTTGTATTGCAAATTGTAGCCGATAGACTTACCAAAAATAGATCCACTTGGAATTATTTTGAAACAAGCAATTTAATTGAAGACTTACTAGTTATTCCAGAAGCTAGTTAAATAAAATACCTAATGTGAAAAAAACGCTTTTTGATCAATTTAAGTTCTCAGGAATAAAGCCTATTAGCGGGCTAGATTCAACCTTCTTACACATTGAAACCCCGACCAGTCCAATGCACATTGGATCAGTAGCCATTATAGAGGGTGAACTGGATTTTGGAGCCTTCAAGAAAACGATCGCTTCAAGGATTCATATGATTCCAAAGTTGAGAAAGCGTTTAATGCATGTGCCATTCAGCATCGATCATCCTTATTGGGTAGATGATCCAGACTTCAATTTGGACATGCACTTAGATCATTTTGCCTTGCCTAATCCAGGTAGTTGGAAAAATTTGAGGAAACTCGCATCTAAAATTTTTAGTGAACCCTTAGATCCTACCAAACCACTCTGGTCTTTTACCTTTGTCGAGGGCTTAAATAGCCTATCACAGGTGAAAGAAAACTCTGTGGCCATCATTGCAAAAATGCACCATGTAGCCATTGACGGAATGGGAGGAGCTGGAATTTTAGGAATTATATTTGACCTCGGTCCAGATAAAAAAGAAATCCCCGAACCAAAAGAATTTAATCCTGATCCGCTTCCCAATGAATTGGAACTGATCGTGAATAGTACCTTAAGTTTTGCTCAAAAGCCACTGAAGTTTCCAAATCTTTTAAAAGATACAGTCATGTCTACGGCTAAGGCAGGATTTCTGACCCGAGCACAACACCTAGACTTACCTACAGCACCTTTTACTGCTCCGCGCACTCCGCTTAATGGGATCATTTCCTCACAGCGGAAATGGAATACAAGCATCCTTTCTCTTGATCGCGTAAAGCGCTTGAAAAAAATTATGGGTACTACCCTTAATGATGTTATACTTGGAATCTGTTCAGGGGCATTGAGAAGATATCTCGCAGAAAAAAAGAAATTACCAAAGCAACCCTTGGTTGCGATGGTCCCAGTTTCTACCAAAGGAAACAATGAGGTAGATGGTGGAAATGAACTTTCAGCCATGCTAGTTCAACTGGCCACTGATGTGGAGGATCGAATTGAAAGATTAGAAACGATTTACGACAACACGATTAAAGGCAAAACTTACCAAGGGGCACTTGGTGCTAAATCCTTATCTAATATTGCTGAGGCAGTACCTTTCGGCCTTGCCAATCGTGCCGCTAGACTGTACTCAAGATTTAATTTAGCCAAACTACATAAGCCGGTTTTTAACGTGGTCATTACGAATGTACCAGGCCCACAACTTCCTATTTATTTAAATGGACAGAAATTACATTCTATCATGGGCATGGCTCCGATTGTGGATGGGATGGGATTGATTATTACGGTTCTGAGCTATGATGGAAACATTACCATAAGTCCGACTTCTGATATAAAGTCAATGCCTGATCTAGATATTTTTTCAGATTACATCTTGGATGAAGCCAACGCTTTAGAAGCAGATATTCTTGAATTTGAAAAGAATGGAAAGGTCAAACCTAAAGTAACAAAAGCCAAAACTAAGAAAGCAAAGAAGTCAGATACCAATGAATTTTTCATATCCATAAGAAAATTTCTAAAGGAAAATCCTGACTTTTTAAAGAAACCAGTGGGTCTTTTTCAGTTTCATGTTCAATCTACCAATGAAACTTATGATTGGCAGTTGAACCTTAGTAAAAAGCCTGGTTCAGTACGTAAAGGCACTTCCAAAAAAGCAGATGTGATCATCAATATCAAAGAAAAACATTTGATGAAAATCGCCGCTAAAAAATTAGAAGTTCCGACGGCATTTATTCAAGGAAGAATAAAAATGGATGGAGATGCGGCAATAGGTATGAAGCTTGCCTCAATCCTGAAAAAAATTCCTAGTTTTCAATAGAGTGAAACCTATTTTTTCTTCTTCTTTTTCTTTTTCTTCTTTTTGACTTTCGTCAAATTAATCTGTCCTAGTTCTTCTAAGTATAGATTTCTGACCTTATCGATGTTTTTGTTGAGGTCTTCTAACTTCCATTTTTTAGTAGGAATAGGTTTTAGTATAGCTACTTCAACCACTGCTGGACGGATTACATTCGAACCTCGAGGCATGGCATCATGAGCGTTCTTGATAACAATCGGAACGATCGGGACCTTCGCCTGCATCGCTAGATGAAAAGCACCTTTCTTAAATTTCCCAAGAGTATAATCATAACTCCTTGTACCTTCTGGAGCAAGACCTATCGATGTTCCATTTTTCAAAGCATCCACCGCAGGCTTCATTGCTTCAATGGCCTTATCCCTATTTGAGCGATCAATAAAGATCATTCCTGCCGCCTTAAACACCGGCCCCAAGGGAGAATATTCTAATTCTTTTTTTGCAATCCCAATGGCATCTTTTCTCAGCAACTTGGCAAGGATCATAAGATCAACATTGCTCTGGTGATTGAAGATGAAAACTGCCGGTCGAGCATTCCATATGAAATGCTCATTCTTTACAACCAACTTGATGCCTGCCAGTCGTGTGCCTAAATCACCGACCATGGCCATCATTGAATTCTTACCTTGGTTCCAATCTTGGTTAAGTATGCCACTAGCCAGACCAGACATAATTGCAGGACCTACGGTCGTGAGCGTAATCCCAGTTCTGAATACATTTGTAATGTTGGGACGCCCATCATCGTTGAACCTATAAATACTCCAGTCATTGTTCATCGCATGCGCTGATAAATCCTTATCTGGGTTAACTGGTTTTGGATGTCCGACGATTTCCAGCAATGGAAGATCCTCATAACTATCTGTGTAGAAATAACTTTTATCTAAGTCAATTTTATTCGCTGCCGCAAAATTTCTACCAGCAATCGCTTTTCCCTCACCCCAGCAAGCTGGTTCAACAATCTTTCCTGTAAATTTTCCATGCGCTACTTCCATCCTCGTGCACATGATGTGTTTTATTCCTAAGTCCCGAGCGATCGGTTCTACTTGATAAGGCGTAGCTGCTGAAACAATGGCTACCGTATGACCCTTGGCCATATGCGCTTCAACCAAGGCTCTAGATTCTGGATAAATGGTTTTCGATAAACTTTTTAAGTAGACTTCCTCTCCTAGTTCTTGAAGTATTCTCTCCTCCATATTACCGACACCTTTAGCACTCAAAGCAGCAAGACTAGCAAAGTTTTTGTTGCCCATCGTATACACCATGGCACCAATAAATTGAGAAGCCAATTCCTTTGCGGGCATTTTTCTACTTTTTATCCGAGCCTGAATAAATTGCTTGGCAGAAAATTCCGAAATTAATGTCCGATCTAAATCAAAAAAGGCGGCGATCTGTTTTCCGTCTTCTCCTTCGACAATGGTCTTAGAAGCATCGCTCGCATACGAACCAGGAATCAGCTTACTTTCTTTTTTAGTCGCAAATATATTTATTTCTGGCTGTGGCAATTCATCCAACATGTCATCCATGCGGGAACCTATATCATTTAGCTCTTGAAGCCAGACATCCAGCTTTTCCAACTTTGGATCGGTTTCCGTGGGAAGTAAGTTTCTATTTTTCGCAAGCCTGATCCCATTACTGATGAATGGCTTAGAAACAGATTCAACCCGATGAATTTTTCCTTTCCAATGAAGTTCTTCTCCATAAAAAAGACATGCCCTCATCAATTGAGCTTCACTGTATTTTCTGCCAGGCTCTAAGGTCTTAAAGCTATAGGCAACAACCTTATAAGCTTCAACGAGTGTTTTTAAAATTACATGGGAGACATAAATTTGTTGATCCTTCAGAAGATCTCCAATATTTGAATTTTTCTTGGTAAGGATTTTTCGCCACTTTGGATTTATTTGATTTAACTGTGCTTCAATCTGATCCGAAAATTCTGATTTATTGGAGTAGAAAAATTCAAATTTGAATAGGTCCCTAAGCGTCATGATTTCCTCCCAGAAACAAGTACGCGGATCAACACCTTTGGAATTGTGAACCTTCATTAGTGCAAGCTCAATAAATGCTCTGTGGTATAGATGATGCGTGGCCATATTCGCATAGTATATGGACTTGAGAAAATTTTCAGGGACAATGGCATATTTAGCAGAAACACCCTCTCCAACCAATTGAACAATCCTTGCTTTCTTAAAGAGATTGAGGGCTCGTTGGACCCTTTCGGACAGGTTTTTATTTCTATCTATGAGGGCATCTGGTTTTTGTGCCTCAATGATTTCCATCAATTGAAAAACAATCGCTTCTATACTTCTTTTGGTTAAAGAAAATTTACTCAGGAGGGCAATACAGATCAAGCTTCCTGTAGTTACAGGTGTCACATAATTTATCCCATATGTTAGTCCAAAGGCAAATTTAGAAATGGAAGGCAAATCATTATTCTCATCCGTAGGAATAACAGATTTTTCCATCGTGTCATGACCCGCCGGTAATCCGATTCTAAGAGAGATTTTCCCGTGTTCTTCCCCCATCTTTTTCACATAACCTAAAAACCAACTCAAACTTTCACTCGTTTTTGCTTTTCCTCGACCTTCTAGTGTCATATCCTCAACGTCTGGGATTAAATCATAGACGATGGAAATAGGGATATACTTTACTTCTTGCTTAGAATTGAGTTCAGCTTCTTGAATGTATTTTAAGATACCCATCTTTGGCCAGACCAGTTTTCCGGTTCTACTTCGGGTACCTTCCAAGGCCCACATAAAATGCTCCTTATTTTTAACTAAATGGGCAATGAAATGTCTAAGGGTAGCTTTATAAATTTCATCGTCCTTGAAACTACGACGGATAAATATGGCTCCAGCTCTTTTTCCCAATTGACCTATTCCTGCAAAAGCCATGTTGATTCCTGCAAAGATGTACGGTATCTTAAGGCCATAACGCGCCAAAGTAATCCCCAAAACAAACATGTCTATGTAAGTTTTATGCGTCATGACAAAGGCTACGGAATGCCTTCGCATTAACTTCGCGAGCTCCTTTACTTCTGCAATATTTACATCAATGACCTTTTCATAAGCACGCCCGACAATGTATTCTGCCATCTGTACACCCATAGAATGTAGCACGGGATGCTGTTGAGTATACATTTCTGAAAGTGCCTCCTCTGCAGATTCTAAAACCTCAGGATAACTTAGGTTATGATTTTTAGCAATTTTTTTTAGAGTCTTCTGATACGCAGGGTCCTCCAATATAAGTTGCAACTGTTCATTCATTGATTACAATATAGTAAAAACATTCTTCCCGAAAATTCTAAACTGTATTGATTTTTAATGTCCTCGTTTTTGAGACTTCTTTTTAGAAAATTGGTCGCCTCTTGAGCAAGGTCGAAGGAGCTAATAGAGCAAAAATGGTGATTTCAGTGTAGACGAAATGGTTCATTTGTCAACAAATAATAAATGCACCTCCCATTACGGGAAGTGCATCTATTTGGATACTAGATTTTTACAATTTTTTCAGTGGTAAGTAGTTTCCCATTTGAAGTTATTACTAAATGATAAACGCCGGTTGGCAAAGTTTGAATATCGAGACTAAGATTGTCAAACGCTCTATTTACGGTCATCATTTGCTTTCCGTAAATGGAATAGATCTCAATGTCCACATTTTCGAAGTTTAACTCTTTCACGATTATTTCTAAATTTCCATTGGTAGGATTTGGAACAAAAAGGAAATTATCTTCTATCTCACTAGTTGCCGGAGCATTTAAATTGACAGGACCGATGTTTTTAGGACCTTCGGGCTTTGAACAATCAGGGGGCCAAATCACTACATCCTCAAAGCATCCATCACAGTCAGTTATTCTTAAAGTCCAAGGTCCGTCTCCTACATTAAAAATGCCAATGTTGTAAATTCCATTATTGTGTCCTAATATATTCACTGGTGTGCAGTCTACCTGATTTATTATTCGGCAGAAGGTTGGTTTACATGTTAATAACCCAGAAGGGTATTCAATTAATATTGAATAGACCGGATCAGTGTAACAAGCTAATTCACACGGATTTTCCTTGCATTCACTAACAATAACTTCATAGTCTAGATTACATTCCACACAACGGTCAGGTAATTCAATAGTATAAAACAATCGACATCCAGATTGCTTACCAATGATTTCAAAAGTTACACTATTTCCATAATTGTTCAAGAATCCCATTTGAAATGTGTACAAGGTATTGTAATGTCCAGTTAGTCCATTCGCTGTAAACCATTGACCAATTTCTGGTCCTTCAACTTCAAAAGATATTGACCAAGTATGATCATTAGGATCAGGACTTCCATATGATTGACAATCGATTTGGCTTTGGCATATTCTAAATTCATTTGTGCAAGCCAAGCAGTTATACTCAAGTTCAATTGGGAATGATTTGTTCATTTCGGGCACATATATATTAAAGAAATGGCACTCTTGATAATTAAACGGACCAACAGTTATGGTTTGAGAACCATTTCCTGCACCAACCAGAGATGCTCCGTCCATAATTATTTCCCAATCATATGGCGATATTATTGAAGTATTCACCGTAATGTCAAAACTAAATTGATCATTGGTCATAT
>ENA-ORXT01002669-ORXT01002669.1-marine-metagenome-genome-assembly--contig:-NODE-2669-length-20895-cov-3.293352_pt1 | contig 20895 bp, 15 predicted proteins | sample MGYA00237868_ERZ511482 | MGnify/ENA metagenome assembly ERZ511482
TGTAAAACGAAGCACGAAAATCGCGAACCTTCGTTTGGTTTGGGAACACGTAATTCAAATGCCGATGCCGTTCGCAGCTTAAATTTTACTGTTTCATCCAAGCAGATGCATTGGGAGAAACCAGATGATCGATAGTAAAGCCGCTGTCCCCAGCTGCTTTAGCCGATGCCTTCCACGTTACGCACCTTCGAACGCAACCCAAGATCAAACGATCCTCTCTTAATTCGCCATTAACGAAACATGCATCAGACCAGAGTGACGTCCACCATTCAATCAAAGTGCTTCAGCAGCTGGGACAGCGACTGCACTATCGATAGTAAAGCCGCTGTCCCCAGCTGCTTTGGCCGATGCCTTCCCCGTTACGCACCTTCGAACGAAACCTACGATCAAACGATCCTCTCGTAATTCGCCATTAACCCAACGCGCATCAGACCAGAGTGACGTCCACCATTCAATCAAAGTGCTTCAGCAGCTGGGCCAGCGACTGTACTATCGATAGTAAAGCCCCTAGTCGCATAAATTCTGTGAAGGGAAAAAGTAAAATTATAATGCCAGCTACAACGTGGCCCCACCAGAGAATCCGAAATGGGTAGCACCCTTCGGTCTGCGTCATGTACAATCCGAAGGCACGCTCACAATTATTGTGAGCGGTCGGATACATATAAGCAATTTGAGATCGAAGAACGAACCCAATGACCGACGGAAATCCTGACACCAACGCTAAACCAATTCCACCAAAGAAAAAGATTTCGGATGACTGGTTGGCCATTCTATGTGCCGTGGTTGTGTTGGTGGTTTCCTTTTGCGGAGCCCTGACAAATTTGGACGTTTCTCAATCGCCTGAAGGATTGATCAAGTATTCGGCCGTTAATCCACTTGCCAATTGGATTGGCAAACCCTCGACGTGGACCGATTCACCGATAGACGCCTTTGCGGACGCCACCGAGGACGGGCGAATCAGTTTGGCCCCGCTAAGGAAGATCTTAGGCGCTTTTGGTTTTCTGGCAGTGCTTCTTTCGATCGCAATTGGCCTACGTGATGGTGGCAAACAAGGCCAACGTTTCTTCGTAGGCTTCATCGGTGTTTTTCTGTTGGCGACCTTCAGTTATTGGCTGTCCGCTCATAGTGTCGTGAAGGCTTACAACCTTGAGTATGCACTTTGGGCATTGATGGTGGGGTTGATTATTTCCAACACGATCTCGACGCCCCAGTGGATGCGGCCGGCGGTATTGACTGAGTTTTTCATCAAGACCGGTCTGGTTTTATTAGGAGCCGAAGTCTTAATGTCGCGGTTGATGGCGTTAGGGTTGCCCGGCGTCTGCGTTGCTTGGATCGTAACGCCGATCGTTTTGATCAGCACCTACATCTTCGGGCAAAAGGTACTCAAGATGGAGTCGCGATCCTTGAACATGGTAATTTCGGCGGACATGTCAGTGTGCGGGGTATCGGCAGCGATCGCAGCGGCCGCCGCCTGTAAAGCGAAAAAGGAAGAGCTCTCGTTGGCGATTGGAATGTCACTCTCTTTCACCGTTATCATGATGATCGTGATGCCGATCGTGATTCGTGCGATGGAAATTGATGACGTGGTTGCGGGTGCGTGGATGGGCGGCACGATTGACGCAACAGGAGCCGTCGCAGCCGCCGGGGCGACGTTGGGCGAAAAAGCACTTGAAGTTGCCGCGACGGTAAAGATGATCCAGAACATTTTGATCGGCGTCTCCGCCTTCGGGATTGCAACGTATTGGGTCAGCTACGTTGAAAAAGGCGACACCAGCGCACGTCCTGGCATCTCCGAAGTCTGGAAACGGTTCCCGCGCTTTGTGCTTGGGTTTATCGCGGCTTCCTTTGTGTTCTCAATTCTGCATTCTTACCTTGACGGTGGCCCCGAACTGGTCGACAGCATGATCAAAGGGTCGACAAAAACACTGCGTGGCTGGCTGTTCTGTTTAGCTTTTGTCAGCATCGGACTGGACACAAAATTTAGTGAACTGGCTCCCTACCTACGCGGCGGCAAGCCGTTAATGCTCTATCTGTGTGGACAAACCCTGAACATCATCCTGACACTCGCGATGGCATATTTGATGTTCGGCGTTCTGTTTCGGGACTTCATTCAATAAGAGGATGGCCTCCAATGGCTAACGCTCGGTCACAAATTTCACTTGCAGCTTGTACGGCGATGATCGTATTGATCTGGTGCGTTATGCTGCCGTGGCTGGCAGCTCGTCCGGCCATGAAACAACGGCTGGATTTCCTCAAAGCAAATCACATTGACCCAAGTGCAATGTTTTACACCGAACTGGAAATGATGGAGCCAATCCTTCACCGGATTGAGACAACGCAGCGGAACTCAATCGAGCAATAAATTACTCGGCGCGGCCATTGACGGCTCAGTTCAGATTTTTCATCCCCTTTTTTTGTTTCTCATTTTTTGTTTCTCATTTTTGGCTCCAAACCAAGCCTTCACCATATCCACACTTTCGATGTAAACCGGCGGTTCATGTTGGAAGCACTGTCGAATCAATGGCTTCTCAGCAATAGCGTGAATCGAATAGGCAACGCCGTGGCAGTCACTGCAAACCGAACGAATCGTTTTTCACCGACAATCCGAAAAAAAATACTTGTCCAAGAAAACTGCAGAAGAAAAAAAGGCTCGCCGAACAGCGTCGGCGAGCCCTCCAACTTTACCGGTCTTTGTCCCGATAAGATTTCATTTTCTACATCAGCCAGCACCTGACGGTAACCGTCGGGAGTTATACCGAAGGTTCCCGTCCCCTGCGTCATCGTTCGAAGCTTGTTTAAGCAATGCGGTCAGCAAGCGTTGCCTTAACGTCAAAGCCACTAAGTTCCGCGAGCAATTAGTATTGTCAGAGTCAACGAAAATAGCACTGCGAAATTTATTTCCACCTCTGCGTTACGGCGGAAGCTGTACAGATTTTCAAAGCAATAAGAGAGGTGCGTCTGAAAAAGAAGCTCACCAATCAGCAGCGGGCGATGCTGAAAACGAAATCAAAGAAGTTCAAATATAAGATCGAACCCAGCATCTGGCATTCAGCAACGATCAAAATCGAAGGCGACACCATCGCTGTGACCGTCGATGACAAAGCGATTGGCAAATTCTCCTCCTCGGGAATCGCCCACCCCACCATAAGGACTCTGCGATTGGCCGTCCCTAAGCAAGCCTCCGTCGATGACATCAAGGTTTACGCGCTGCCCGCATCAGAGAAATAATTTAACCGTAGTTGGCAGCGCGTGACTTTCGTGAGCGGCAAGGCGTCAGCCGCCGGTCAATGGCTGGCAAAAGCGGCGGCCGGCGGCCAGCGGCACTTATTTTAGACGTTTTGAGGTGTGATCCTCAAAATACAAACCCGACGCGCGAGCGAGTGAGTATGTCAACGCATCAAAAAACTCATTTGCTCGTGCTGCGGGTTTGTATAGCGAGCCCCTGTCCATCTAAAGTAAGTGCCATTAGGCCAGCGGCTTGCCCTTCACAGGTTTTGCTATTCCGTAACCGCATTCTTCTCCAGCACCAAAGCCAACCGAGCGCGGACAGCAGACGTTTCAGCAGTATCTGAAGTTTGCAGAATCGGCTGCTGCTCTAACACGTCGGCTTCAATATCAAAAAGTTGACCGTTTTCATACAGCTTCCACCTGCTGTCCCGCGCAGAGACATGACGGACGAATTGGTCCTTGTCGTGGCCTGGTCGCGGATCGTAATAGCTGTAAATCCACTGCCTGGCTTCCGATATCTCGGCATTCTTATCCGTCAACGCTTTGTAAAAACTCATGCCGTCCAGACCCTCATCACCCTTTAGCGGACGTTGGACGGCTTCCATCACTGTGGGAATGAAATCGGTAGAATCCACTAAAACGTCCGACACTCCCGCATCAATAACGCCGGGCCAATTAACGACCAGCGGCACGTGCGTTCCCGCGTCGGTCGGCAAACCTTTGCCTCCTGCCACGGCTCCATTTTTTGTTTTAGAGGTGATCGTCAAGTGGGTTCCATTGTCGCTGTAGAAGATGATCAGCGTGTTCTCGCGTAGGCCAAGCCGATCTACTTGCTCCACGATTTTGCCAACAGATTTATCCATGTATTGGACCATCGACTTAAAGTGCCGAGGGTCTTCGTTAAATCGCATGTCTTCATTGGCCCAATCGCTACTGCTGGGCGACGGCGTCATCGGCCAATGCGGTAGTGCCATTGGGTAATAAACAAAAAATGGTTGATCCTTTTCACGTTCCATAAATTCGTTGATGTAGTTCACCGAGTGATCCGGACCATAACCACCGGGATCTGTTTTCAGCGTTCCATCTTCCAACCAAGTGGGGTCGGCATAACGAGAGCCCTTGTCTTCGGTGTGGAGAGCATGAAATAAACTGTAACTATCGAACCCAGCGTCCTTGGGATGCATGCCGATCCCGCGTCTCTGGTCAGCCCCGGGAAACCCTTGGCGGATCGTAGCTCTGCAATTGCCATTTGCCGGCGATGCATGTTTTGTATCCGGCATCGTGCAAATAATGCCCGATGGTTTTCGCTTTAGGGTCGAGGATACCAAAGCAGATCCAATTCCGATTGTTATGCAGCCCTGTCATCAACTGCAAACGCGTATTGGTACAAAGAGGCTGGGCATGAGCGTTCTCAAACCGAATTCCCGTCGCCGCCAATTCGTCAATGTTCGGCGTTTCGTAACTCACCCCGCCATAGCAACCAACACCTTCTATGCCGAGATCATCCGCCATGATCAAGATAACGTTCGGCGATCGTTGCTCATCGGCATGACCCAAATTCGCAACTGCCAAAAGAGAACAGCAAACCAAAGTTAAAATTAAAGTCAGTTTCATCATGACGGCACAGTGCTTTTGTTATGGGGAAAGTGGTAAGACGAAAGTCTGTAAAAAATACGGCAAGTCAACAACTTCGAGCATCGCACGTTACTTCGATTGTTTCTTTATCATCTGTGGCAAATCAAAACGCGGATTTTCTGGGACCGTTCGCGCCCCTTCCAGCAGAATACGAAGCTGACTTTCAATCTCAGGATTACGGCCCGCCACGTTGATCTGCTCCTCCACGTCCGACTTCAGGTCATACAGCTCCAACGGGGAGTTGGGATTGAGTGCGACGTTATACCGAACGCCTTTCCAATTGCCTTTGCGGATAGCAATCCTCCCCTTCTTCATCGGGAACTCCCAATACAGATAGTCGTGCTGTTGCTGTTCTTCGGTCCGCCCCAACAACGTCGGTAGAATCGAAACCCCGTCGGTTGGTTGAGTGAGAGGCTCTCCGGACAGCGCTGACATCGTAGGAAGAAAATCCCAGAACGCGGTCGTTTGATCGGTCTGTTTATCGGCCGCAATTTTACTGGGCCATGAAGCAATCATCGGCACACGTACGCCACCTTCGTAAAGATCCCGTTTGACGCCGCTCAACCTTCCGTTGCAATTGAAATATTCCACGTCATGCCCGCCCTCGACATGGGGACCATTATCTGAGGTAAAGATAATCAACGTGTTATCAGCGATACCCTGATCCTCCAATTCGGCTACGATCTCTCCAACATAGTCATCCAACACATTGACCATCGCAGCGAACGCCGCGCGCGGATCAGGTTGGGCGCGATAGTAGCCCTTCTCATGTGGCGTTTCGGTGCCGTACTTGCCTCGATGACGTTGCATATATTCTTCAGGAGCCACCATATCGGCGTGAGGCTGAATCGCGGCGTAGTAGCAGAAGAAAGGCTGATCGCGATTTGAGCGAATAAACTCCAGCGCTTCGTTATGGATTAAGTCCGGAGCGTAGCGGGCCTTTTGTTCGTCTGCGTTTTCAGGCAACAGAACTTTCGTTTCATTATCCCACAGGTGATCAGGATAGTAATCGTGCGCCAACCGCTGACAGTTGTAACCATAGAAACGATGGAAACCCATTTTCAAAGGCGCGCTGACAGTCTCGGGGCCGCCGAGCCCCCATTTGCCAAAAACCCCCGTTTGATAGCCGGCCGACTGAAGCAAATGCCCCACCGTTTTGGTGTCCGCCGGCATCGGCATCTGGCCCTCGGTCTCCATTTCGCCGTTGCCTCGGACCACGGCATGTCCGCTGTGCAGCCCCGTCAACAAACAGCAACGTGAAGGCGCACAAACGGTGCTGCCAGAATAACCTTGTGTGAACTTCAATCCGCGTTTGGCCAACGCATCAATGTGCGGCGTCGTAAATCGCTTCTGACCGTAACAACTCAGATCCGCATAGCCTAAATCATCCGCCAAAATGAAGATCACATTCGGCGGTTTCGTCCCTTCGCCAGACTCCTCCGCATGCAGACAGTTCACCAACCCCAACGTAAAAAGAAACGCTAAAAGGCCGACCGTCAACAACGTGTAAGTTCGAATCACAAGCAAAGCTCCAGGAAAATCGGATTGTGGCAAAGTCCTGCCGCAAAGGGACCTAACGAGTTAACCAGTTTCCGCGATGAATGGACCACATAATTTTGCTATTTCGCCCCGGCTTTCTTTTTCTTTTTTGGTGATTGAGCGTACCGTTTCATCCATTGATTTGTTTTCATCAGTTCGCCAGCTTCCAAACGCTCCCAAAGTTCCGGTTCGTTCGCCTTGACTCCCGCCCGAGCCACTTCTGAGGCAAGTCCTACCTCTGGCTTACGTTTGCCAAGATCGGCCAGCCCCAAATCGGTGTTGTCTGCCTGCCATTGATTTTCCAAAGCACGCAGCTTTAACAACACGGGTGCATACTCGGGGTCCAAGGTCAAATTATCCAGTTCCTCAGCGTCCTTCTCAAGATCATACAATTCCTCGATCGGTTTTTCATCCTTAAAGAATGTCATCTGAACATCCGTCAAATTGCCCTCCCGCATCAACCGCCGCATTACATGCAGGGCAGGGCGGTTGATTTCTAAATAAGCCTGATCGGTCGCCCAAGGAACTCCCGGCATGTGATTTTTAATGTATTTAAAACGATCCGTCGTCACGCTGCGCGAGCATTCGTCTATCTCATCCCAAATATCTCTCGCCGAACGGACGTAATCTCGGTACTGCACCTCATCCACGCCCATCAAGGGTTTGGACGTCATGTAATCGGGTATTTCTGCGCCCGCAAGTTTCAACACCGTAGCGGAGATGTCTGTCGTACAAACCAATTCATCGACGATCGTACGCGCTTCGACACGACCGGGCGCCCATATAATCATTGGCACGTGAATGCCAGGTTCTTGGAGGTAACCCTTGCCACGCAGGTTACAACGACCGTTGTCGGCAATAAAAATAACAATCGTGTTTTCTGCGAGACCTTGATTCTTGAGGTTTTGCATCAACAATCCTACCTCGTTGTCCATGTACTCGACAGTATCAAGATAAGCTGCCCAGTCATACCGAATCTCCGGCGAATCGGCGAAATACTTCGGCAACTGAATCTCTTGAAGCGCGACAGGGTGAGACGAATTTTTTCTGACGTCCTTCCACCAGTCTCCGCGATGGGCGACCTGCAACTGGATCTGGCTGAAGAATGGCTGGTCCTCAGGTGTGAAATCAGCTTTCTTATCGAACAACCCGAATTTCTCAACGCCATCGTATTCGCCGGTCGGAGTGTGTTTAAAATTACAGTCCGTTTTCCTCCCCCCACCCATCACCAGAGAATGACCTAACAAGCAATTATACCCAGAATCTCGAAGATACGATGTGATAGGTTTATACGGCGCGGCCAACGGCACGTCACGATTACTTCGATGGTGATGCGCATTAATAATAGTTTGATGCATGCCGACCATCATTGCAGATCGGTTGGGAGAGCAGATCGGATTGGTGCAATAAGCGCGGTTGTAGATCGCGCCTTCTCTGGCCATCTGGTTTAGGTTGGGCGTCTTCACGCCCGCCATGCCATTGCACTCTAAATCAGGGCCCATGTCTTCGGCCATCAACCAAATAATATTAGGAGGCTTCGATTCGTCTTGAGCAAAACCAATCGACGTCAACAGGATCGTCGATATTAGACAGACCAGCAGGCAGATCGATTTAACTGTGGGAAACATTCGAGTCACCGTAACTAATTTAAGTAAAACTCATTTCAAACAACACAACGATCGCGGCGGAGGACTTCGCGGCGGAGGGCTTCGCGTCGGAGGACTTCGCGGCGGAGGGCTTCACGTCGGACGCCATCGCGTTGGACCGCAACTCAAACTCTCAATCGATCAAACAGTTTTAATACTTCCATCCTTCACTACTGAATTCACCAGTGCTTAGTGACTAACGGAGATCGTTTCGGCGTAAGCCAGTTCGCCTGTGCGACCATCATAGTACTGGAAAATTACCTGCGGGTGCGGATAAGCGACCAAGCGTTTCCCACCCAATTTTTTTGGCATGTTGAAAACGTTATTCACCTGAACAACACAGTAGTACGGATAAAGACGCTCCATTCGTTCCAAATCCGGCAGAATATAACTGCTCCAGCGGATATCGCACTCGCGCGGTCCAAATTTGAACTTCCCCGTCGCAGGTCGATCCATCTCATCATTTTTAGGAACATGGTTAACGCTGTTGTGCGGTCCACAGCAAAACTCCCAGATATTATCTGTCACTTTAATGGCGAAACTATTGTGCAGATCGCCCGTCATTACGAAAACCTTCTTGCCGATCTTTTCCCATTGCTCAATCAATGCCTCGCGTTCCTCAAAGAATGCCGTCCAAGCCTCTTCCTTGTTTTCTGCCGCTTCAAATCCTCCCGCACCGCTGTGAGGAATCATGAAGGGCACCGTCGATACGACAAAAAAGAAATCGGCGTCACTTTTCCGCATCGAATCAAGCAGCCACTGCCGCTGCGGGGTCCCGAGCATTGAGATCCCTTTGCCCTCGCGCTCGGTGACGTCGTGCATATCTCTATCGCCGCGCGTATCCAAAAGAAAATATTCACAATTTGCCACACGAAAACTTCCGTAGGAACGACGTCCAATGGAGTAACTGACTTCGCCGGTTGTCTTGGCCGGTATATGCAACCGCAGCGTATTGGCATCGACCACCTCAAGAATGTCGTAAACGAAACTATTGGGATGCCCACCATCACCATCGAAACGAATGTCGTTCACGCCGGCTTCGGGTGTACCCCAGTGGACGTGCAAGTTCAACATTTCGTCCAAGGGCAGGCTGTTGAAGTCTGCCGCTTCGTCGACCAAAAGATCAGACCCTTCTTCCATCTGCGCCCGACCAAAATGCACGCGCTGAGCGTGTTCGGTTGGATTGGCCCAGCCCAGATAGTTAAACCAAGCGTACGTTCCGATGTCTCGAAACACCGTCCGTCGATTACGCTTGCCCGCAGTCGCGGCGCCCCAGATATCGTTGACCAACTCATGGTCATCGAAGGTAAAAAACGAAGGCACGTTGCGATGCCATGCCGATACGTCGGCGTTCCGGGACAGGTATAGCTTGTAATTTTCCCAAACACCAACCACCGTCGGCATCACCTCGACGTTGCGTGGGACAGAATCGAGCCCCTGAGTCAGCCGCCAGGCCTCGACCGAGTAGGTCCGCAATTCCTCGTACAACCAATCCCCGTTCATGATGTGAAAGTGAACTTTATCGGCCCAATCACGATTTAGATTCTTATAGGTTGGCGAGTCATGGCCGATCCCATGCAGCGGATTCTGATTCGCACATGAGCCAATCTCGAAGCGAAAATTAAACAGCCCGTTAGGATTGTGCTCCGCGTTCCGCGACTGGTCTGCGCTCGGCAAAGTCAGAAATGATCCCTGCTGCCCATGCGGCCGCTCGTTGACCCAGATTTGATAGTGATAGCGCGTATCGGGAGACAATTCGGTCAACGTAACGGTGCCTGTAAAATCATCTTCCGCCAGCGTTGTGGCAACCTCAGACATTTGATCCATCGGTTCATCGGATTCACCGTACTTCACAATAAATCCACCCGCATCGGAAGTGCGTCCCCAAACCTTCATCGACGTAGCGGTTGGGTTGCCCAGCATCGGCCCCGCGGTCAGTCGAATCGGATCACGACCAGGATCCTCCGCCGCACCAATTCTGCAAATCGCCATCAGCGCCGTCAGCATCATCAGCGTCGTCAAAAGGAAGAAGTTGCGAACAGCAAATTGAAATTTCATGGTGAGATATTTCTCCACGACAATTTAAGCTTTGAATGGTTTATGATAACCAACGTCTTTTAATCTTATCCTTTATAACCAACGTTTACCGATTTTATCCAGAAGAAGACTTATCTGATGCATTGTCAACGATTCGCAAACGGAACATCATTCTCCATCGGCAGGCTATTGTTTTTCAGCCTTCTAGCCACAGCATTAATTTGCGAATCGACCGCAGCGCAAACACCACGTAGGAATGTTTTACTAATCTGCGTAGACGACTTGCGTCCCGAATTAAATTCTTTCGGTGCAACCTACATCCATTCGCCCAACATCGACCGATTAGCAGAATCTGGCCGCGCATTTCATCGGCACTATGTTAACGCACCAAGCTGCGGTCCCTCCCGCTATACACTGTTGACCGGCTGTTATGGGCCGGCGGACAACAGCGCTCTCTTCAAACGAACCGCTGCGATAAAAGATACTCCCGATGCTTTCTCCCCTAGCATGCCAAAGTGGTTTAAAAAAAACGGCTACACCACGGTGTCGGTCGGTAAGGTCTCTCACCATCCCGGTGGATGCGGAGGCGAAGACTGGGACGCGAAAGATTCTCCCGAAATGCCTGGTGCTTGGGACGAACATCTCATGCCTACCGGACCTTGGAAACACCCGCGCGGCGCGATGCATGGTTTGGCCAACGGGGAGATTCGCGGCGACGCCAAAAAAATGGCGTTGCTCCAAAGCACGCCCGGCTCAGACACAATTTATCCCGACGGGCTGATTACCCAAGCTGCGATTGGACAAATTGAGAAACTGGTCACCGGCGAAAAACCGTTCTTTCTGGCCGTGGGACTTATCCGCCCGCATCTGCCTTTGGGAGCACCGCAAAGGTACATGAGCCACTACCGCGACGTCCAACTTCCTCCGATCCCTCATCCGGATAAACCCAAAGGAAAGACAACGTGGAGTAAATCTGGTGAATTCATGAGTTACTTCCGCTATGGAAAAGATCCTCGCACCGACGCACGGTTCGCGGATGAAGTACGTCGCCACTATGCCGCGTGCGTCAGCTACGCCGACCAACAGGTGGGGCAAATTGTGAAAAGGCTCCAAGAATCACCGGCCGCCGACAACACGATTATTGTTTTGTGGGGTGACCACGGCTGGCATCTGGGGGAACATTCAGTCTGGGGAAAACACACGCTGTTCGAAGAATCACTTCATTCGCCGTTGATCATCGTTTCACCCGACATGAACCAGCCGGGAGTCCAAACGCAGGCGATGGTCAGCACGGCAGACATTTTTCCAACTCTGTGTGAACTTTTGGAATTGAAAACTCCCGCTTCGGCTGTCGGCGAAAGCTTGGTACCGCAATTGAAGGACCCAACTCTTGCCGGTCACGATGTTGTCGCTTACTGGCGAAAACACACATCACTTCGTACCAAGAATTATCGTTTGATCATCCAAGGTAACGGCGCGATCGAACTTTACGATCACTCCGCCGCTGGCGAGACAAACAATATCGCTGACCAACGGGCTGATCTGGTCAAACAGCTTACGGCGGAGTTGGAGAAAAAGCTGGAGTCACGATGGGTTGAAGAAAAGTAAACCACTCGACTGTTGAAAGTGTGGCTAATTCCAGGCAAGATTAGATCTCTGGTTCCAGTATTGCTCAGCAGGCTGAGCAATCGCTTGCAATTGCCGCTTCAATTCCTCCGTCCAAGTGATCTCTCGCGCCTGCAAGTTCGCCTCTAAGTGCTCCACTGTGGCGGCTCCGCTGAGCACCGTCGTTGCCCAGGGCTGATTCATGGCCGCTGCAATTGCAATCGCGTCCCACCGCATGTCGAGTTGACCAGCTGCATCATTGAGTACCTTACGACACTCCGAAAATTCTTCGGCGTCATTACGCTCGGTCAATCGACCGTTGGCCAAACTTTCTTTAACGATAACGGCCATCCCTGATTCATGTGCTTTGGCCAACGCAGATTCTGCTGAACGCTCCAACAGGTTCCAAGTCGCTTGCACCGAATGAAACAAGCGGTGACCATCAAATTTTATGGAGATTGCTTTTTCGATCACCGCGGATTGATTGACTCCTGAAACCGAAAGTCCGATCTCAAGCCCCGTCTTCCGCATCTCATTTAAACATTGCAAAACAGCGTCGTTGCTCAAGACGCCACTTTGAAGCGTCGCAGAATGAATCTGATAAAGATCCAAGTGTTTGCCAAAGTGTTGCTGGCTGATGCCGTACTGCTTTTGCAACACTTTTAAAGAGTGTTCTTTGACCTCATGCTGTGTGCCCGCAGGAACCTTGACGGCCCAATCCGCGGTGTAAGTATATCCCCATTTTGACCCAACGCGCATTTCATCTGGCGACAATCCGCGTGCCGCAATCCAACTGGCCAAAAACTCCTCAGCCCGGCCATAGGAACGCGCGACATCGAAGTAACGCACGCCTTGTGCTAAAGCCGCGTCGAGCACCACGTGAGCGTTCGACTGCATCGCCGACACCGAGTGCTCGGCGCCGAGATCCTCAGCGTGGCCGAGGTTGATGTAACCTGGTCTCCCCAACGCCGCGAGCCCAATTCCAATTTCCGCTGGCATAGAACTTCCCTTCTCTTACTTCGAACTGCTTGAGTGTATCCTACTCGGACATCTGAACTTTATCGCTTGGCGATTGACTGAAGATACAGATGTTCTACCTTTTCCCGCGCCCAAGGAGTTCTGCGAAGAAACTTAAGGCTCGACTTAACCGACGGGTCGCTGTTAAAGCAGTTGATTCTGATTCGCTGGCCCAACTCTTCCCAGCCATACATCTCAACCAATTCTTCGACGATCGTGGCCAGCTTAATTCCGTGAAGCGGATTGTTAGGTTGTTCGCGATTCATAAAATTCACACTATCTTTGTTGGGCAACGAGCATGTCCAAAAAACGAGGCCAAGTCATCCTTGACCAATTTCATAGTTTAGCACTGACGTCATCAAATAAGGAATGGAATATTACGACGTTCCAAATCACCCGAAAGCTCTACGTCACGCTATTTTCCGCACATCCCATCGGCACCGCAACCACTCGATTCTAGCGCACTGTTTTAACCGCAGTAATTAATCGGTCCCGTAGTTCATCATCGCTGATTGTGCCAAATTCCAAATTAAGATTATCGAGGTAGACCGGCACCTACAGGCTGGCTTTGACGTCGCCACCAAAACGCGAAGCACTTTCGAACGCCGTCGCCAGAACCATCGAAGCTCCCCGACCACCGGGCGACGTAGCGATCATCGCCATCGGTTTTTTCCGAAATACCTTTTCATCAATTCCAGAGCACCAGTCGAACAGATTTTTATAGGCGGCAGTGTAACTCCCATTATGTTCGGCAAAAAAAATCATCAATGCGTCGCACTCTCCGAATTTCGCAAAAGGCTTTGCTGCAAGCTCAGTCGAACCGAGCTCTGCTTCTTTGTCTACGCTAAAAGGGGAAGTTTAAAGGCATTCAGTTCCATCACTTCATCATCACGAAAGTGGAGCCAGCCATCAACCCTCAAAAATTTTCCTATAACCTCCCAAACAGAAACAGAACACACGTCCCAAGATCGAACTGAAAATAAAATTTTTCACCATACAAAACCCTGCAACAAAACACAGTCGACTCAAACGCTCATAACTTGTCCGTTCGCCAATCTACGAAAATTAGGCGTGAATTTTCTGTCCCGCTCATCTCAATTTTCTGAACATGCTATTATCGTAGTGTCCGCTATATGATCGTAGCGATTATGCTCTTGAAATTTCCGGTCTCGGCTATCTCCATGTCCGCTCCTGAACCGCCTCCCATCTACAACAACGAAGAATCTAATCGCGATCTAGTTCAACCAGAACTTCTTTCGGCCTCGGATTCTGATCAACCCGCCCCTCCCAACGAAACACAGCAGCTCGGTGGTCTTTGCTTAATCGCAGCGGCAGTGCTCATTGCATTCTGCGCGTTCGTTGGCTTAGCGGCTTGGTCGATTTCCGGACTGGTAAATGCGTTTGATCCCACCCCGATAGCTCAGCCTACTTACGCCGAAAAGGACCTGCGCTGGGCGACGATCAAAGAGGCTTTCACCAACCCTCACTGCGATGTGGACGAAGCTACCAAACGGCGACTTCAAGAGACGATCCAAACGATCATGGATTTGGACAACGAGGGGGACATAGATGCCGTACTGGCGATGGTGGACAAAGACGCTTTCATCGCACGAATGAAATCGACCGGAATCTATTCTCCGCGATGGGCGGAAGCGTTGAGCATAAAACAACAGTTTGCTGAAGTCACATCCGGCCCGTCTGGATATGCAGAATTCCACATCGTTTCGATCGACGCGCTTAATGACAACAATGCGGTGGTTTCGATGCACGCGACGGACAACTGCAACGATACTTACGAACTTCGATGGTGGATGACGCGCAAGAAAAACCGCTGGATGGCATACGACTGGGAAATCGTCATGGAAGGCATCACCGAAGTAGAAGAGTACGCTGTGATTTGCGACCATCATGAAACCAAGGGGATTCAAAACTTCTACCGCGCGAACAGCAACTTTGTTGACGGGGCAACAGCACTCTCTGAAGGCAAGCAGAAAGAAGGCATTAGAAAGCTCGAACGATCGTTGGCCTCACCGGTGGATCCTGATCTTCAAGACTGTCTGAAATTGCAAAACGGAAATTGGCTTTTCTCCTACTATGAAAACGAGAAAGCAAAAAAGGTTCTGAACTCTATTTCCAACCCTAAAATGACGCCGGGTGTTTGGTACTTTCTCGCGAAATGCAGTGCCGAGGACGGCGACCACTCACAAGTCATCCACTTCAGCGATCTGTATCTAGACCGTGTCGGAGACAGTATCGACATGCTGCTGTTGAAGGTCGACGCATTGGAATCGCTCGATCGCACCGACGAAGCGGTTGAGTTTCTGAAAACGAAAATTGAATCCTTCCCAGACCAAAGTAAAATTCTGGCAAAGCTTTTTCACCTCACGCCGCAACGTCAGCGCCCAGAACTTCTGGAATTGGTCTCAGCCAATGAAACCTCTGCGGATGAAATATTAGACTTAGCTAATCTAACTTGGGGACCAAATGATTGGCCGTTTTTAAAAGCAGCAGAGGCGAAGCTTCAAACATTTAAAGTCTCGGACGCTCAGCAGGCTGAATTCGAAGCCCACAACCACTATTCTCGTTACCAATATCCAGAGACGGCCGACGCTTGGTTAAAGGCATGCAAACTTTCTACCAAGGCTGAAGAGAAAGATAAATTCCAAGAACTCTACCTGCAAGTGATGGTCGACATGGGTCAAGCAACTCAAGGCTATCGCAATGCGCCCAATTCAAAGGCGGCGTTTCAATATATCTTGGACTACCTGTTTGATGATATTGAAATCTCTTCCGAACAAGCGCAAGAAATTGTCGAACTTCATCGCCAACAGCTCCCCAATGAACCAATGTTGGAATACTTCATCGGCACCACCCTTAGCATTGAAGAAAAAAATGAAGAGGCCGCCAAAGCGTTCGAGCAGGGGATCAATCGGCTGAAGAAGCAAGGCGGTAATGTCAGTCTCGATGCAGACACAAGTATCGAAGAAATTTTGGAAAGGTATCAGACCAGTTTGGACTACGAGCGAACAAAATTTCTAGACCCATTGGAAGCCTACAAAAAATCTTCAGACCAAGCCAATACATTTTGGACGTTGGCCGCTAAATGTGATTCGCGATGGCGTACTCAACCCGAAGAACGAGACGATGCCGCGCAAGTTCTAACGGCGTTGATAGAGACCGAAGCCGTTAATTCGATGCCGTCCGATATGCTGCCGTTCTATCAATCCGTCTTGCTGTGGCAAATGGGAAACAAGAAGCAGGCCATCGAATCTCAAATGGAATTGGTTTTCGCTTTCCCATCTGAGTCTGATGATGACTATTCAGTGGCGCCTAGGCTCGCAAAATGGCTGCACGAAACCGGGCTATGGCCCGACCTGCTGCCCAAGAGACTGTCCCGCTACAACCAAGCCCGCGACAACGACAACGACAACGGCAGCATTTTAGAGGAAACCGACAAAGAGGATCCGACGAAGCAGCGGATCCTGAGGCTGATGAACGGGCTGTTTGACAGGTTGCTTCAGGAAAAAAACTTCTCCGCGGTGAAGCAACTGATCGAGATTCATCGAACGGCGGGCTTAGATGATTTTGAACGCAAATACTGGTCACTGCAGCTTTCTGGTTCTCAGAATGATGACGCCGCAGTGAAACGAATTAGCGAAATGATTTCCGACCAACAATGGGCTGATGCCAACTACGACCAGTCCTATGGGGCTGAGAAAATCATTTTCAACAGCCTGATGCGTTTGAACGAATTTGACCAAGCGATGCGATGGGCGCAGAAAGAGAATCAAATGATGCCCGGTGATATCGTTCACGTCGGCCTGGCGCAAATAGCGATGCGTGATACCGAAGGCCTTAAAGACACGTTGAAGAAAATGACCGATGGCAACTCAGTTTGGAAATACCAGAACCTCCTCGGCGATCCGTTGGCAGTGGACTTTATTAAAAAGGAAGAATTTCGCGAATTGCGGAACCAGCACCCGGTAGCCATTCCCTTGTACCACAAGGCCACAACCGTCTATTACCTTTTCGATTCAAAACTCAGCGAAGCGGATTTGCAGGAACTCCTGAAAAACCAATGGTCCGACCAACTCGAATTCATCCAGATTGAAAATCAAACAGACGCTGGTGAAAGCGAAACAAACACCAAAGTGGATCACCTGCCACTCCAACCAGATGTGTCCTTCGCAGCTCACACAAATAACAGCACTGTTGTTTTCAGTTGCGTGCAAAGGTCTCTTAAGGCCTACAGCGCCGATCAACCCGAATTATCCAAAGCCCCCTTCGTCGTCGGCGTCACCTGCAACGCTTTGAAGGACGCTCAGTTTGATTTTGATAAATTGAAGGCAGGAATGTTTAAGCTGGGTTGCCGAGCGTTTTTTCGCAATGACGAATCCGAATTTGTCACTTTTGATCCTGACGGTGAACGGGACGAAGACGGGACCCCGACAACACAGTCCGAAACGTCACTGTATTTGTACTTACCCGCCTCCCAAGAAGACGAAGCATATTGGAAAACGATGCGACGTGCTTGCGAACTGCTTCAGCAATTGGACGACAGCGATAATATGCACGACGGCAGCCGATGGGAAGTGATGATCACATTCCAAAGAGGCGTGGCCGTCGAACAGGTTTGGATGCCTTTGACCATCCAACGCAATGCCGAAACACCAATGGTCCTCACGGCAACGCGCACCCAAGCAATCGCAATAGCTCCCGAACTCCATGTCGGCGAACCGCAATCCATTCATCTGCGCGAGATTGTAAAATGGCGAAGGGCATCCAAAGGAAAAACCAATAGTAATCAGCCTTAAAAGGCGACGAACGCAATTTCAAATTTCCTTGCGTCCCCCGACATCCGCTCCGACCTTCAAACCGTTTACGTGAAAAAATCAAAGCAGGGTCATGGGTCAACTCATTCAAATTTCAAACCATCTAAATTTAATTCAACGGAAACAGTCACTCCTATCAATCGCAACTCTACTGCTCTAGTTTGTTTCGGCTTATCCCATCTCTGCACAAAACAATCCTTACATCATCGTGATCTACGGTGACGACATTGGATATGGGGATTTTGGTTGATACGGCGGCAGTGGCGTGGAAACCCCAAACATCGACTCGTTGGCCAGCAACCGCCGACCGCGTGACGAGCGTCTCCATCGAAAACGGTCGAATCGTGGGGCTCAATCCCGACGACCCGGTGCAAGTCAGCTACGAAGAAATGTCCGAAGAAGGACCCACCGGCATCTCGCATCCCCATTTGCTGACATGTTTTGAAGTTGCACAAGTTTTGTAAGTACCATTGCCCCCAGAAAAAGGCGCAGTCTATTCCTCTTTCGTCGTCGGGCACACGCAAGATTACTTCTTCAACAATTGCTCTCGCTTGCTCACTAAGAGTAGACTGGTAAGCGCCCACGATCGGCCACCTCACAATTCTCGAAAATGTTTCGGCACACGGCGAAGCACGTTGCAATCCACCTGCTAACCCAAAGCAAAAAAGAAGTAATGATAGAATACAAAAGGCTATTTCTAAGTTTGATCCTATTTGCATGTTCATCTGGCGATCATATCTTCGCCCAAACAACGGATCCAACCATCCCCAAACCGCCTCCGCTATCTGCGGGCGTGATGCTTGACGGGAAAGCGCTGAATAATCGACCGGAGCGTCTTGAGTGGTTGCAGGACAACGGCTTTGGCATGTTTATTCACTTCAGCCACGACGCACAGATCGGCAGCGTAATCAGCCATTCCCTTGTGGGGGCATCCGAGGATTACACACGCTGGTTTTTCGATGAACTGCCTAAAACCTTCAACCCAAAACATTTGGACGTGGATGAAATCGCGGCACTGGCGAAAATTTGCGGTATGAAATATGTGGTACTGACCACCAAGCACCACAGCGGATTCTGCCTTTGGGATACCGATACGACGTCCTTCAAAATTACCGAAACACCGTATGGCGAAGACATCGTAAAAGACTACGTCGCCGCGCTTCGCAAACATGGATTGGCCGTCGGCGTTTACATTTCGCCAGAAGATTTTTACTGGGCCGATCAGCACGGCTATCCGATCCGCCGTCGCAACTTGCCCTTCGATCCGGACCATTTACCCGAGTTCGTCGAATTCACGAAAGCTCAAATGACGGAGCTGTTTTCGCGATACGGGAAAATTGACATGCTGTTCATTGACGGCGAAGGCGCGATTCCCGTTAAGCAAACCGCTTGGTCGCTCCAGCCCGATTGCCTGATCACTCGTGGAGCAATCACAACGCCAGAGCAGTATGTTCCGGGTCGGGCTCCCGAGGGTGTGTGGGAATCTAATTTAACGATGGGCACACAATGGTCTTATAAGCCCACCAATGACAACTACAAATCGGGCGGTCGAATTATCGAACTGCTGATCGAAACACGTTGCAAAGGCGGAGCTCTAATGTTGAACATTGGTCCTAAGCCTGACGGTCGTGTCCCGCAACAACAGGAAGACCGACTGCGTGAAGTTGCACTTTGGCGAGCCGTCAATAACGAGGCGATCTTTAATGTCCGGCCTTGGGTGGTCACCAACGAAGAAAATATCTGGTTCTCAAAAAGCAAAGATGGAAACGCAGTTTACGTTTACCTGACCCGCATACCCGATTGGAAACGCGGCGACCGTAAGGAATTTAGCCTTCAGTCCGTGCAGGCCACGGAGCAAACCAAAATCAGCGTGCTGGGGCAAAACGATTTGGTGGTTGAATACGCACCTGACAAAGACCCGAAATCGACTTTCGACCAAACCAACGCCGGGCTCAATATTTCCGTCGTTCGAGCCCAGCGTTTATACAACAACCATAAGTGGCCCAACCCTGTCGTCGTCAAACTGGAAAACGTGCAGCCCGCATTCCAAACTCCGCCCTACGCACAAACCCTTCCAGCGATCACAGCCGCAGGAGACTCAATCGAACTGGCGGGCAAATTGCTGGAACTTGGCGACGCAAAGGAAGTTGAAGTTGGTTTCGAATATCAAGTCTACGGTGGCTTTGCAGAGGCGATGTACAACATCGAATGGACGCAAACTAAATTTAAATCCATGACGACCGCAGGTAAGTTTTCAGCGCGGGCAACGGACCTAAAGCCGAAAACTGACTATCAGTTTCGCGCAGTGGTGAAGCATCCTAAGATTACGGTGCGCGGCGACCACCTCCAAACACGAACCAAATGATTGAATACGCTTCCCAAAATTGGCGGTCAGAAATTAGATACCTTATGTAAGCACACGTTACGTGAGTTCACTTCACCGCAGCTCCAACCACCGCGCGACATTTCCCCAACCCCTCCGTTGCAACCGCCAAGGCATCTCGTTTCCAATACTCACGATTAAAAAGTTCCAGCGAGAACGCGCCGCGAAATCCATCTTCCAGCAACTGACGTATGATTTTTTCAAGTTCGCAATCTCCATCGCCGGGGAAGACGCGATCTTTGTCACCGATGTCTTGGGGAGTTAGGCTGGCCGGATAGTCGTTGATGTGGAAACAGTGCATTCGTGATGCTTCGATCATTTTTAACGCCGTAAATTTGCTTCCCCCTTTATAGATGTGGTAAAAATCCGGCAGCAAGCAAGCGTCTGGATGCTCAACTGCCGTCGCGATATAAGCCAACTGGCTCAGCTTACTGAGTGCTTTGGAATGTCCCCACAATTCTAACTGCGGTGTCACGCCAACCTTCGCCCCGACCTTCAATAACGCTCGGTATCGGTCAGCGATCACGTCCAACGAAGGACAATCACTAAGCTTCTCTGGAGCACCCGCAGGCGGCGCGGCGATACGCGTCCCGCCAATGGCGTGAATCATTTGCATGTCACGCTGGGCTTCTTGAAGTGCTTCCTTTCTAATCGCGTCGTCGTCGCTGATCCACTTTGCGAATCCAATCGCGCTTTCCACTGTTAGCCCTGCATCTGCGATTTGCTTCTTTAGATCCGTCAGCCGACCGCCTTTTTCGACGTAGCTCTGCAGGTCACGAATCCAAGGCTCAATCCCGTCGTAGCCTGCTTCGGCGGCAACATCGATCTGCTGTTGGATCGTGAGTCCCTGCCCCATGATCGTGCTGGTATTCAATGAAAATCGGACAGGCAGATCGGAGGGTTCAGATGAACCTGGCGTTGCTGGCCGCTGGTCTGCACGGCTGGCGACTGCCGCTGGAGCCAACGCCACGAC
>ENA-ORXT01002670-ORXT01002670.1-marine-metagenome-genome-assembly--contig:-NODE-2670-length-20890-cov-225.862538_pt1 | contig 20890 bp, 12 predicted proteins | sample MGYA00237868_ERZ511482 | MGnify/ENA metagenome assembly ERZ511482
TCTGATGTAGAAGCAGCTTTAATCAGTAAGGGATCTAAGAAGTCAAAATAGCGATGAGCATCGTACTTACGCAGTGCCCCTTTCGGATATTCTTTTAATCTAAGTGAAGTCACAATGCAGTCAGCGATCTGGACGAAGTGCAATGTGCCTCCATTCTTACTTATTGGCAACCTATTCCATCCGAGTCAGCAGACTCGGTTCCTTCACTATATGAAATGGATTGACCACCTCAAATTCTTGGCTTCTCCAAGACCATTCAGTCCTCTCTGATCTGGAAGATCGTGGCGTCACCTTCATCTCATTGAAAGATGCGATTGATACTTCTTCTGCTGCTTCTTTCATACAGTTCCTCAACCGCAAGCAGATGAAAAATACCGATCCGCTGCAATATAAGGTTACGGCCAGAAATTACTTTGCGCTCCGCATCGGGGAACATTATCGTGATATCTCTAAGCCACTCCTAATTGCTGGCACGTTAATCCAAGTCTTCTTTTATTAAGCGGGAAGCTCTCCAAAATAAAAACAAGGCAACAATGATGGCAATGAAGCTAAAACATAAAGCAACCGATAAAGACTGTGTTCCAAATGAAGGAGTCAGCAAATCACTCATCGCCCCAAAAAATAATGGCCCCAAACCAAGACCCACTAAATTCAAGACCAAAAACAATATGGCAGATGCTAAGGCGCGCATACGCAAGCCCACCATCCCGTGAGACATCGCAATGCAGGGAGACAGATAAGTCGTCCAGCAAACTTTAGAAATAGCCATGCCAATTAAGCAGACGTATTTATTCTCAGCAAATAGAAAAACCATGGTGCTGGGAATGGAAATCGCAAGCGTTATAACTGGAATCAATAAGTACCATTTGGGGTCTACCTTGCCAAACTTATCCCCATAGTAACCACCAATCCATACACCTAAAGCTCCGCCTAGTCCGACACTGAGTGCCAACCAAGTCCCTAATTCTCCACCCTGCATATCATGCATTCTCACCATAAAAGACGGTGTCCAGTTTCCCACACCATATTGAATAAAGGCAGTAAACCCAGCTCCAAACGCAATGTATTTAAATGATTTCTTTGTGATCAGAATGTCCAAGACTTCTCGCATCGTAGGCAATGCTGCATCTTTCTCAACACTCTTCTCTGAGTAACCCCTCGGCGGTTCTTTGACAGTAAAGAAAAAGAACACAGCATAAACAATACCTGGTACCCCCATCATCATCAGCGCTAGTCGCCAGCCCATATATTCATCCAGCCAACCTCCGAAAAGATAGCCAAGTAAAATACCTATGTAGATGCCCATAGAATACACGGCAATTGCTGTGGCACGTTTATCTTTTGGGAAATAATCTGAAATCATGGAGTGTGCTGGTGGACTTCCCCCTGCTTCGCCGATACCGACGCCGATTCTAGCTAAGAGCAACTGCGTGAAGTTACCAGCCATACCTGATAGCGCTGTCATCCCACTCCATACGGTTAGGGATACAGCTATGATGTTTTTTCTATTTGATCGATCTGCGAGCCGAGCTATCGGTAGACCGACAGTCACATAGAATAAAGCGAATGCTAAACCTGTCAATAGTCCGAGTTGGGTATCTGACAGATCCAAGTCTGCTTTGATGCTTTCCTGAAGAATGACCAGAATCTGTCGATCAATAAAGTTGAAAATATAGACACCTGTCAGTGCCAGTAAAACGTACTTCTTATAACCTTCTGAGTACAGTGCTTTCTCTACTACGCCTCCTTGATCCTGTGACATGATACAAAGTACACAAATAATTATTCTTACTCAGTACGTCTTTTTTCGATCACTGGGAAGAATATGTTTTCTAATTATTGGATACTTGATAATCATTATAGATCAGACAGAGACTTTTTGCATCTGCCTGATCTATTATCCTTTTTACTTGTAATAGTTAGTATACTTCGTGTCCATCCTTCCTCTCACTGTCATATTCTCATCATCAAAAGGACCTCTGAACTCAGTATATTTAAAATCTAAATCATCCTTGAATGTTGTGTTCTTGAATGATGTTCCTTTTCTAAACTTAGTATACTTGAAGATGGCATCTTCTTCAAAAATAGCATTCTCAAAACTAACGTGTCGATCAAATTCACTATACTTGAAAGTATTATCCTCTTCGAAATGTGTGTCTGCAAAAGAAGCCTCTTTATCAAACTGCGAGTACTTAAACGTAGAGCTGTCTTCAAATACAGTCCCTGAGAAATCCGTCTTTTCGTCAAACTTAGAATACTTAAACCAAGCTCGCCTCTTAAAATGACAATCCTTAAAAATCACTTCTTCTTCAAAATGAGATACAAATGTATAATGCGAATCCCCATCTGTATGATCAATATTATCATCATTATAATATGCGTAGACATGATTTTCAAAAGTACAATTGATAAAACTGACCTTACCTTCTAAGCGGTCTTCTATGGTATTGTTGTTATTGTTCCATTTTTTCTTCTTTGGAAGATCTGGCAGTGCTTCTCTCATAGGTGTCATATCAAGGACGCCCGTTATCGTGACATTTTTATACGATACATCTTCCCCTGCTTTGATACGCTTCTCTATCTCTCGTGCATTTACCTTCGTCTGAGCACTGGCGATGACAGAATAACATAAGAAGAATAGGATCAAGCAAACGATTTGTTTTGTTGGTATGGTGATGGTTTTTGTCATTAGATCTGTTTTTATACTATTAATCAAATACTTCAGAAAGACTTATGTTTATTGGAAGAGTTGCATCAATATTGAAAAATTTGAATTTTCGTCTATCTATGATAAAGGCTGATATAATCATTTTTGATCTCAGTCGTATTTCATCTAATCTTATATCTTTACTTATGAAGTCGATACCGCTAACAATCACGGGCTTCATTATAACAATTTATAATCTATTGTATGAAATTAACTATCGAGCATCTATCTAAGACATATAAGAACGGTGTTAAAGCACTTAATGACATAAACTTAGAGATCGGTCAGGGCATGTTTGGCTTATTGGGACCAAATGGTGCTGGTAAGTCCAGCCTGATGCGTACAATCGCCACTCTTCAACAATCTGATGAAGGAACGATTCATTTCAATGGTATCAATGTCTTTGAAGATCCCTTAGCATTAAGAAAGGTGTTAGGTTATTTACCTCAAGAGTTTGGCGTGTATCCTAATGTATCGGCATTTCAGCTACTGCACTATTTCGCAGGTCTTAAAGGGATTACGGCTAAGAAAGACAGGAATAAAATCGTCGACTACGTTCTCGAAGTCACTAATTTGACAGATGCAAGAAGGCGAGCTGTCTCTAAGTATTCAGGAGGTATGAAGCAGAGATTTGGTATCGCTCAGATGCTATTGAATGACCCACAACTCATCATCGTAGATGAGCCCACTGCAGGACTAGATCCAGCAGAGCGTAAGCGATTTTTAAATATTCTACGCGAGATCAGTAAGGGTCACATCGTGATCTTCTCCACACATATCGTCGAAGACGTCAAAGAGCTGTGCTTAGACATGGCGATCATGAATCAGGGATCTATTCAGCTGAGAGACTCTCCACATCATGCATCATCTGCACTCGAAGGTAAACTATGGACGAAGCAGATAGGTGAAGACATTGCCGCGGCCCAAGCATCATATAGAGTCTTATCCAGTTCGTATAATCCAGATAACAGCATTAACATCAGGGTCTTTCAGGAAGACCATCCTGGAGATGGCTTCAGCTTGACTGAGCCAAATCTCGAAGATGTATATTTCTATCACCTGAATGAGCCAGCTGTAGCTGTATAAATCTCTTTAGATTATTTTATAAATAAAGACATCAATGTTCAAAAGAATATTCTCTTACGAGCTTAACTCTTGGCTATACAAGCCATCTATTTATATCTTTTGCTTGCTGATTTTTGCTGGCAGTGCTTTAATCGTCGCTTTGACAGGAGGAGCATTTGATTCTAATACGGCATCCGTCAGCTCATTAAAGTACATCAATGCTCCAGCTGGAATTATGACAATCGTCGTGTCTATGACCGTCTTTGCAATGCTCTTATTCACAATAATCTGTGGAGACTCAATTTATAAAGACTTCAAGACGGGCGCTTATCAGGTCATGTATTCCTACCCGTACAGCAAGCCTGCCTATTTCTTTGGCAAGTTTTTCAGCGCTTTTCTCATGTGCTTTATACTGATTTTATTCATTGCTTTAGGTGTAGGTTTTGGCTACATCATACCTGGTATCAATCCAGATATGGTCGGACCACATAGCATCATGCCATATGTCAGATCTTACTTGATATACCTCATTCCCAATACTTTTTTATTCTGTGCTATCATATTTGCCATCGTGACTTATACAAGAAGTATCATCGCGGGCTTCGTGGCTATGATTGCCATTTATGTCTTAAGTGGAGTCTTAGATTCTGCTTTAATGCAAAAGGAGTATTTCGAGTTAGCAGCTATGATAGATCCTTTCGGTAGCCAAGCAGATGCATATTATTCTAAATATTGGACAGTAGATGAATATAATAATTCTCCTATCCCTTTTAAAGGTTATGTCATTTACAATCGGCTATTATGGGTGGGCATAGGACTCGCTATACTATTCTGGAGTTATGCCTCATTCTCATTTGAAGTCGTGCCCTCCCGATGGAGCCTTTTCTCCCGAAAGGATAAAGGCGAAAAGTCAATCTCGCATAAAAGCAATCAAATCTCAAATCTGGATCTGCCTGAAGTGTCCAGAAGTTTTGGCATCGGTCAGGTATTTTCAAGTGCATGGCTACTTAGCAAAATCGATCTCAGCTATATCCTGAAGGGCGGTGCATTCATAGTCATCAGCATCATCGGTCTTTTAATTGTCGGAATCAGTCTAGCATTTACAGGAGAGATCATAGGTACGAAGACCTATCCGACGACAGCTAATATGTTGTTGTTTTCTGGCTTTACTTTCAGAATGTTCATCGTGCTATTGACTTTCGTGTATACGGGTATGATTATGAATCGCCGTACCGATAATGACATATACCAGCTAGAAGATGTGTCCTCTACTAAAAACGTCTCTTTCTTAATTTCCAAATTTATCTCAATTTCGCTGATGCAAATGGTGTTACTCGCCTTACCTGTTTTAGCAGCTGTCGTTTATCAGATCACTCAGTCATATTATAATTTCGAGCCTACTTTATATCTTTTTGATACATACGCATTACGATTCATTGGGCTGATTCCTTGGACTTTATTGGCGATCTTTATTTATGCGATCATTCCCAACTTTTATATCGGTCTCATCGTGACCCTGACTGTATCGATCGGCGTTAATTTTTTACCTCAGTTAGGCATTGAGAAATCATTATTTAGATATAATGAGGGCCCGACGCCGAGGTATTCTGATATGACTGGTTACACCCTTAACTTAGCTAAGTTTTTTCTCTATCGTGTGTATTGGATTTTTGGAGGGCTATTCTTAGCTGCTATTGGATTATTATTTTGGAGAAGAGGTGTGAAGGTTCCATTTGGGTCACGTATGTCACAGTCAGTGCGATCAGCATCTGCAGGTGTAAAAACATACAGTCTTTTATCCTTAGGTGGCTTTCTTTTATTAGGTGGTTATATCTATTACAGCACTTTTATGAAGCAGACTGTTTTTAGCTCTAAGGAGCAAGAACAGCAGTTGGTAGATTTTGAAAAGAATTATAAGTATTTATCTGAACTGGATCAGCCACGCATTATTGATGTCAATTTAAATGTTGATTTATTTCCTAAAGAAAAAAACATTGAAGCGTCTGGATATTACATTCTAAAAAATAAAACGACTCAGAGCATAGATTCGATTGTTGTAAATCATGGAGACTTATTAAAAGATATTTCTTTTGAACAAGCTTCGGAAATATTATTGCTGGATTCCATCATGGATATCAGGATCTATGAATTAACAGATGATCTGGCGCCTGGTGACTCTATCATAATGAATTTCACCTTAAAGAATAAAGACAATACTTTATTTAGAAATAATGCTCCTGTACTTAAGAATGGTACTTTTATTAACAGCTCTATATTTCCATCCATCGGCTATAATGCTGCATTTGAATTGAGTGATAATAAAGTGCGGAAGAAATATGATCTGCCTGACAGAGAGAGAATGCCTGATCCGACAGATAGTACAGCATTAGGGAATACTTATATTTCTAATTGTGCAGACTGGATTAATTTTGAAATCATCATAGGTACAGTGCCTAATCAAATCGCGGTGGCTCCAGGACAGTTACAGCGAGAGTGGCAAGCAGATGGTCGTCGATATTTCCACTATAAAATGGATCAACCAATGCTTAATTTTTATAATGTCTGTTCTGCAGAATATGAAGTCGCAAAAGATAAATGGAAAGATGTAGAGCTTTCTATTTATTATCATAAAGGTCATGAATACAATATAGACAGGATGATGAGAGCCTTGAAAGATGGCTTTGATTACTATACGACAGAGTACAGCCCTTATCAATTCAAACAACTTAGGATTTTAGAATTCCCTTCTGGTGGGTTTGCGCAGTCATTTGCGAATACGGTTCCCTTCGCAGAGAATGCGGGCTTCACTGCACAGGTCGATGATTCTGATGAGGGAGGAGTGGATTATGCTTACACTGTCACCGCTCATGAGTTAGCCCATCAGTGGTGGGCACACCAAGTGATCGGTGCTAATGTAAAAGGAGCTACAATGCTTTCAGAAAGCTTATCAGAATACTCCGCGCTTAAAGTATTAGAAAAAAGATATGGCGCAGATAAAATGAGAAAATTTCTGAAAGATGCATTAGACAAATACCTGCTCAGCCGCCAAATGGAAAGCATTAAAGAGCAGCCTTTAGCGTATAATGAAAACCAGCAATACATCCATTATCAGAAAGGCTCATTAATCTTTTATGCCTTATCTGACCTGATAGGGGACAAAAAGCTAAATCAAGTCTTAGCTCAATACATAAAGCAAGTAGGATTTCAAGAGCCGCCATACACTACTTCCTTAGAGCTATTAGCCCTATTAGAAGAAGCCACCCCTGATAGCCTTCAGTATTTTTTAGAAGATAATTTTGAAAAAATCACTCTCTATAATAATCGTATCGAAGCCACAGATTATGTGGAGAATAGCGATGGCACATACACAGTTAATATCACAGCACAGGTCAGTAAATACAGAACCGATGAAAAAGGGAAGCAATCATTTAAAAATGAAAATGATGAGACTTTAGAATTCACTGCAGAGGGTGCTAAACGTCCGACTAAATCTTATCCTCTTCAAGACTATATCGATGTGGCCGTATTTGGCACAGAAGAGATAGATGGTAAATCAAAAGAAAAAGTCCTGTATTTACAGAAGCATCATTTCACTGATATTAATAATACGCTTGTGATCACTGTTTCTGAAAAGCCTATTGAAGTTGGCATTGATCCTTATAATAAATTGATTGATCGGGATAGTAATGATAATCGCCGAAAGTGTCAGAAGGCAGTACAATAAACTTAGGTGATGCCCAGAGCTAATGTACAGCCACTTTACTTGTATTGCTTAATAGACCAAACTTATATGCCCAAACGGCTAATTCTGTAGTTCGCTTAACCTTAAGTTTTTTACAGAGTTTTAATCTATGTGAATCGATGGTATGTGGTGAAAGGTATAAGTTTTTCGCAATTTTAGACATAGAGAGGCCTTTTGCCACCATTGTCAAAACCTCTGTTTCTCGTGGAGTTAATGTCTTCAATAGTTCTTCATGATCTCTACTGATCGAATGAATCTCTTGATTAACAGATGAGATAATATAATGAAGCCATTCACCATCTCTATGCTGATCTCTGCATAGCTTGACCTCTTTCATCTGAAATAACCTTTCCTTTACCTGTATACTATACAGTTTATAGTGTTGGTCGCTAGATTGATTTAATTTACCAAATGGTTGTCCGATGAGATTTGATTGATCAATTAGATTAAAGACTGTAATGTCTTTACTCTTTATTGCTTTAATATCGAAATCATCTCGCAGCCACTTCCGTTGCTCTCCATTCATATCTGTGCAAAAGTGAGAAATGCGATCAGATTTGTGTTCTTGATTAAAAATAGAATTAAGGGAAGCTGTTCTTTTCAAAATATTCGATTTAGTAGTTAGAAAAATCGCGACCTGATTAAAAAACATAAGCAAGTAATAAAAGATAGGTCTGTCTCTTATTGCTTTTGTACGTTGTTTGCTTATAAATTGGCCATTTAAAATAAAACTCTAATTACATGATAAATTTGTTGTTCCCTTTCAACCGTTTACGGTTTATTTACCAAAATGCAGTATCTGCCTCCTGAAATACACGTTACAACCTCTTGAACAGTGCATTTTTCTGTCATTAGTGGTATGTATGCCTTAGACATGATATAGGCCAACTACCATTAGTGTCATTAGTTATAGAATGTAACCACTTGGTCGTTGAATATTTAGATAAATTTTTAGATCAGCTACGATATGTAGCATACCATAGAACTTAGCGCAAGTGTTCAGGAGAACTTAGAGTAAGTAAGTATTCAGGAGAGTGGTGGCGTGCCCAAATAACACTTAAGATACCATGCCACATCTCTACCCCTTCATATTCTCTATAAAAGATTTTAATTGAGTCTTATAAGACCTTCCTATTTTAAGTTCTTTCCCATCATCCATCTTTAGCGTGTTCGTATTAATCCACTTTATATGAGCAGTGTTAATAACTGTAGATCGCTGTATCTGGATGAAGCCTAATCCTTCTACAATTCTATAATTTGACTTAAGGCTATCACTGCTCCATATAGCCGGCTTATCGATCAGACTGACCTTCGTGATCTTTTTATTTGACTGGAGATACAAGATCTGGTCAGGATTAATTGAGTAAGACTTATCATATGATGATATTTCAATCTTCCTTGGTCTGTCTCCTTTTTGGTTTTCCTTAATCTTTAATAAATTTGTAGAAAGAACATCATTTAACTGAATCAGCTCTTCTCTATCTGTCAAAAGCATGTCATTTTTATCTGCTAACAGTTCATTTCGCTCATTCAGAACTTGATTCAACACTTTTTGATTCTTTCTGCTCAGATATAACCAAAATAAGGTACCTCCTCCACAAAACAGAAGACTCAGCATCAGCACACTAAAGTATGGTTCCTTTTCTAAGGGTAAGCTTACTTTACATGTTGCCTCTGCTGTTGTTAGATTCTCATCATCTACGTGTTCTGGCTTTGCTTGCAGCTTTATTTGATACTGGTTTGAACCTAAGCCTTGATACTGTCTGCTTCTTTCTTTAGTCCAGGCAGACCACTCATCATTATTCAGTTTAAGCCTATAGATATATTGGTCGTTTGGATCATTACCTAAGACGCCATAGTCAACTTTAATTGTTGATTGTCCATGCTCTAATTCTATCAGCATTCTGCCGAATGGTCTTTGTCCATTGATTGACTTGATATAAGGAGATGGTAAGTCGGTGCTATGGCTTATGTCATCTGGATCAAAAGAAATAACGTTAGTCGCAGAAGTTGTCCAGACCAATCCCTCATCATCTTGATATAATCCATTTTGTCCTGGCTCTAATGCTTCGAACCCGTTGCTTTCAGTGTAGATGTGGTATTGGATCTTTTTTTCGGCGGAATAATCACTTAGGTCTGCCATCATAAGTCCATCCAATGTATTTAGCAAGTACTTATTCGAGTCAGTCTGTATCATGCTGGAAAAAGAATAGTTTTTGAGTTGTTCTATTTTTTGAAACTTTTGCTTCTCTTCATTAAAGAAGCAAAGTCCATCTCGACTTCCAAACCATAGTCTGCCGTCCTGATCTCTCAGGCCACAGACAGCTCCCTGTATTGGAAATAAATCTGTGCTAGAGGCATATTTTGTCAGTTGATTCGTTTCAATATCATATTTAGATACTCCTCCACTCCCACCTAACCAATAGTGACCCTGATTGTCTATGATCGATATTCGCATACATCGGTGCATGATAAGTTCTTCATTAAGATATTTGACAACTTCAAATTGCTTGTTTAAAATATATACCCCTGGACACATAGAGAGAATTATATATCCACGATTTGCATCGTAGTCTGTGAAAAGTACAGGTTTTTGTAATTCGTCAAACTCGGGAAACTTAAGTGTAGATATGTAGTCATGTAACAGATAAACGCCAAATTCTGTGGGAACCACTAATGAATCTTCTCCGATAAGCGAGGGGTGATAATAGCTTCTTTTATGGCATTTTCGGTCTTCAATGCCTATCGCTTTCGGAATATACTCTATCTCTTGATTAGATAAAGAAATCAAGCCATCTCCATATGAACCAAAGTAAGTATCATCACCCACTTTTCTAATAAAATTTATCGTCTGATACTCTTCTTCTGAATAAATCGTAAATGGTGATTTAGTCATTTTAATTAAGCCCTTACCCGTACCTATATAATGTGTATTTCCGTGCCGCTCATAACAGAAATAATGATTGTATTTGTCTTGTATGCCATCGAGCAGCGTGATTAATTCATTAGATTCACTAACCCATAATTTATTCAGTATTCCATCGTGAATATTGACATTTATATCGTTTTCGATTAACTCAAGCACATCCTCCGAAGCAGGATTCAGAGAGAATACTTTCTCTGTAGCAAACTCATAAAACATATATGCATTTTCTATATCCCTATACCTGAATCCATTTGCGTTGTTAGATAATTGGAAGTTTTTCCACATTCTAATGCCTGATGAACTTTTATGCACCTCTTTAATCTTACCATCACAAAACTGAACGATTCTTCTTCCTTCTTGAATACCATAATAACATTGAGCTTTATTGTCAGGAATGATAAATGATGTCTCTTTGAAAAATGAGTGGTCAAATAATTCATTGGCTGAATAAATGCTGTCTTTAAATACAAATAGGGCTTTAGACTTGTTGTTTTGCAGCCATATGTTGTCATTCCAATCAACCACCATGCTAGAATAAGTAGATGAAACATACTCCTCTGGTAATACATGTCTAGTGAAAATCTTTCCATTAAAAACATAGAGTGTTCGTCCAGCATCTATGATAATATCACCATTCGCTCTCTCTTCGATCTTTTTAGCTGAGATTGGTTTGTTGTCAAAATCATCAAATTTATCAAAATCCTTACCATCAAAAGTACAGACTCCTCCTCGTGTCGCAATCCAAATCAATCCGTATTTGGAGAAGTGTATGTCTTCCACTTCCATTTGTTTCAGACCATCGTTATTCGTGTACTGCCGTGTCAACCATTTTGTATCTGACGTCTTTGTGGTTCCTCTCTGGGCATCACCTCGGCTGACATGAATCAATAATAATATGAGCGTAATTAATGCTGTAGCGTATGTACTGATCACATGGCTCATTACTGAATCTCCGTATTGTTGTTTCTTGGGTTGTTTTTTGATAAAAAAATGTTTTTTCCGTAAAGAATTCCAAACAGAATCTTCAAATTACCGAAAAGAATTTAGTATTAAAAATAATCAACATCTTCCAAATGGATCTTTGCTTTTATTATAGTAATTGAAATAAAATATACGTATGACCTAAATACAGATACTGCCTATCTGACAGCTCTGTAACTCACAAATAAATGCCATATATTTGCGGCTTCATTTTTGCAAGAAATCATTGTACATAAACGGAAAAGTAAATAGTGGCTTACTCAGATAATATTCAATACCTAAAGGTTTCAGACCCTGTCGGTCTAGAGCTTGGATCTACTCTGTCTGATGTGACCATAGCATATCATACTTACGGTACGCTAAATGAAACCAAAGACAATGTTATCTGGGTATTTCATGCCTTGACTGCCAGCTCAAAGATCGAAGATTGGTGGGATGGCGCATTTGGCCAGAATTGCATACTAGACACAGAGAAGCACTTTGTCGTCTGTGCCAACCTAGTCGGTTCTTGCTATGGATCGACAGGTCCATTAGATCAGAATCCTGAGACTGGAGAAACATATTATCATGACTTCCCGATTGTTACCATAAGGGACCAAGTCAAGCTATTTCAAATACTAAAATCCCATCTATCTATCTATCAAATCTGGATGGGTGTCGGTGGTTCTATGGGAGCATGTCACGCAATGGAATGGGCTATAGAAGAGCCTGATCTCTTTCAAAATCTATACCTCTCTGTCTGTTCTGCGAAAGAATCGTCGTGGGGAAAAGCCATTCACACAGCTCATCGTATGGCGATCGAGGCTGATCAAACTTGGTCAGAGCGTAGAGATGATGCCGGCCTTCAAGGTATGAAAGCAGCTCGTGCTGTAGGCATGGTCATCTATCGTAACTATTTGTGTTATGAAGAGTTTCAGTCAGATCAAGATGACACATTAACAGAATTTAAGTCGGCATCTTATCAAAGGTATCAAGGTGAAAAATTAGCAAATCGATTTAATGCCTTTTCTTATTATAGGCTCTTAGATAGTCTGGATACTCACCATGTAGGGCGTGGCCGACAGTCTATTGCTGAGGCCTTATCCACGATTAAAGCTAATACAGTGATTGTTAATATCGACACTGATCTCCTCTACCCCGCTATAGAGCAACAGCATATCGTGGACGGAATACCTGATGCTATTTATGAGAGCATAGAATCGTTCTATGGACATGATGGATTCTTAGTAGAAACAGAAAAATTGACCTCTCTTTACCTTAAACATTTTGTAGAAGCATGATCGTATTAAAATTCGGTGGCTCTTCGGTAGCCAAGCCTGACAGAATAAAACACATCGGCACTTTACTACAGCCAAGGGTAGCCTCTGGAGAAAAAATAGCTGTGGTTTTCTCTGCTTTTGGAGGCGTCACTGACACACTGATTAGTATGGCTGAAATGGCAGCTAAAGGTAAAAAAGAATATGTCGATACACTTATAGCATATAAGGAAAGGCACAATCAAGCATTGCAAGACTTACTTGGGACTCATGCTACTGAAGCGATTGATCAACTTGAATACAATCATAAAAACTTAGAAGAGCTGCTTAATGGTGTCTTCTTAGTAAGAGAAGCTTCACTCAGAACGATGGATTACATCCTTAGTTTCGGAGAGCGTAATTCTTGCTATATCATATCCGAATATTTTAAACATATAGGACTTGATTCAGCATTCTTAGATGCCAGAAACATCATCAAGACGAATAAAAACTTTGGTGCTGCTCAGGTCAACTTCGATCTGACTTACAAAACCATAAATAATTACTTTAGTAAAGAGGAAGATAAAATACAAGTGGTCACTGGTTTTATCGCAAGTGATATAGGTGGCTTAACAACGACACTTGGCAGAGGTGGCTCTGATTATACGGCAGCTATTTTAGCAGGAGCCCTACAGGCAGATCGATTAGAGATATGGACTGATGTCGATGGAGTACTTACCTGTGATCCGCGAAAAGTAAGTAAAGCCTACACAGTAGAATCTTTGAGCTATAATGAAGCGATGGAATTATCGCATTTTGGTGCTAAAGTGATTTATCCGCCAACGATTCAACCAGCACTTGCTCAGGATATTCCGATTTACATCAGAAATACATTCAATCCAGAATTTCCTGGATCCAGAATCAGTAAAGAAATAGACGAAGATGCTCAGGGCAGAATCAAAGGCATGAGTTCGATGTCTGGCATCTGCTTATTAACACTCCAGGGACCTGGTATGATGGGCATCCCTGGTATAGCTGCCAGGTTTTTCAGCTCTCTTGCTCGACAGTCCGTTAATGTGGTGATGATCACGCAGGGCTCATCCGAGCACTCTATCTGTGTGGCTATCAAACAGGATAGAATGAAACAAGCTATCAATGCTGCGAAACATGAATTTGCCAGTGAAATAGATAATAAATTTATTCAGCCTATCGCCGTGATCAAAGACTTAACCATCGTCGCCATCGTCGGTCAAAATATGAGAAGAATCCCAGGTGTAGCGGGCCGACTCTTCAGTGCACTGGGTAAAAATGGTGTCAATGTCGTCGCCATCGCACAGGGTTCTTCAGAATTGAATATCTCTTTTGCAATAGACACTAAAAATGAACTTAAAGCACTGAATCTAATTCATGATTCTTTCTTTCTATCTAATTTGAAAACAGTGAATGTCTTTATGGTCGGCGTAGGTCTTATCGGAGGTACATTATTAGAACAGATCAAAGATCAAACGGCTCATTTAGAAGAGAAACAGAAATTACACATCAACATCACTGGTCTCGCTAACACCAAAAAGATTCTTCTCAATGAAAAGGGCATAGATCTTAATACTTGGAAATCGGACTTAACAAAATCAGTTATCAAAAGCGATATAGAAGCATTTGTAAACGATATGATCAGTATGAACCTACCTAATTCTGTTTTTGTAGATAATACTGCAAATCAATCGTTGCCTGAATATTATAAGTCAATACTTTCAGCTAATATATCAATCAGCACACCTAATAAAGTGGCTAATTCTGCCTCTTTTCAGCAATATGAAGAATTAAAAAAGCTGGCACAAGCGAAACAAGTAGAATTTCTATATGAGACTAATGTAGGCGCAGGTCTTCCTGTGATTTCTACCATGAGAAGTTTAATAGAAAGTGGAGATGAAATCGTAAAGATCGAGGCCGTTCTGAGTGGGTCGGTATCTTACATCTTCAATAACTTTAATTCATCTCGTTCTTTTCATGAGCTAGTGATGGAAGCTAAAGAACTAGGCTACACAGAGCCTGATCCAAGAGAAGACCTTTCTGGGTCTGACATCAAGCGTAAAATATTGATCCTGTCTCGGGAAGCAGGCTATTCGCTAGAGCCTTCTGATGTAAAAGTAGAACCCATCCTTCCTCAATCATCTATAGATGCAGCAAGCGTAGATGCTTTTTTTCAAACACTTATAGACGAAAATAAACATTTCTCTACAATGGTTTCGACAGCTGAAAAAGAAAATAAAGTGTTACGATATATCGCTAGCCTCGAAAACGGACAAGCCAGTGTTCGATTACAAGCGGTATCACTTAGCAGCTCTTTCCATGGCTTGCAAGGATCAGATAATATGATTGTCTTCACCACAAAACGATACGCAAATCGTCCTCTTGTCATCAAAGGTCCTGGTGCTGGTGCCGAGGTGACAGCAGCTGGAGTCTTTAGCGAAATCATTAGCATTGGAAATAAAAACCACTTTGGTTATAATTAACTGATAGACAATACATTATGCATAGACCTGGTCTCAAAGTATTTGCTCCCGCCACAGTTGCTAATGTAGCAGTAGGATACGATATTCTTGGCTTTGCTATAGAAGGTCCTGGAGATGTCATCATCATTAATGAAGGCACTAAGCCTGGTTTACATATTAAAAGCATCAGCGGAACCACCAAAAAATTACCCAAAGAGACAGAAAAAAATACTGCGGGTTATGCCGGCCTTCAATTAATGAAACACTTAGGGTACGAAAATGAAGCTGTCGAAATAGAAATCTATAAGAAGATGCCTTTTGGCAGTGGTCTTGGATCTAGTGCAGCAAGTGCGGTCGCTGGTGTTTTTGCGGTTAATGAATTTTTCGGCGCGCCTTTAGAAAAAAAGGACTTGCTGAGATTCGCTGTCGAAGGAGAGCAAATAGCAGACGGCGCATGGCATGCGGATAATGTAGCTCCTTCACTGATGGGAGGTATCGTCTTGATCCGAGATAATGAAAGTCTTGACTGCATCAAGCTGCCTGTTCCAAAAGGACTATATGCTACTGTCGTATATCCACACATCAGCATCTTAACGAAAGAATCAAGGGCTATCCTTTCTGAAACTGTTCCATTAAAAGACCATATTCAGCAAAATGGAAATTTGGGCTTCTTTGTCGCTGGCCTATACCGTGAGGATATTGAATTAATCAGAAGGTCCCTTCAAGATGTGATCATAGAACCACAGCGAGCTAAGCTCATTCCTCATTTCTATGAAATGAAAGAAGCAGCAATGGCTGCCGGAGCATTAGGGTTTAGCATCAGCGGAGCTGGTCCAAGCATATTCTCACTTTGTCAAAATAGCTTGATCGCAGAAAATGTCGGTGTCGCAATCAATAAAGTTCTCAATACTCACAAAGTAGAGAACGATGTATTTGTCTCTAAGATTAATTTAGAAGGTGCCTATAAATATTAACGAATGGGCGTAAAATATAATTACATCTATCATAGTGACTTTAGTGTATTCGTTGTTTATTATATCACTTTAGCGCAAGGGGCTAAAACCTCTTAGACAGAATAGGAAATTTAGTATATATGAAATATTATAGCACGAAGAATAAATCTTATCAAGTGGATCTAAAGACAGCTGTGCTTAAAAGCTTGCCACCGGATAATGGACTCTATATGCCAGAGCGTATTCTTAAGCTTGATGCTTCATTTTTTAAAAGCTTACAAAATCAAAGCTTCGTAGAGACTTCTTATTACGTCGCTCACAATATACTTAGTGAAGACATCGATGCCAAGGACCTACAGGGCATTATTTCAAGAGCTATTAACTTCCCTGCCCCACTCCATCAACTGACAGAAAGTATTTATACTCAGGAGCTATGGCATGGACCTTCTTTGGCTTTTAAAGATTTCGGTGCCAGATTCATGGCAGAACTCATGTCCCACTTAGTAAAAGATGAAAATGAGAAGTTGAGCATTTTAGTGGCTACTTCTGGTGATACTGGTGGCGCCGTAGCAGCTGGGTTTTTTGGTATTGAAAATATAGATGTCACTATTCTCTTCCCCAAAGGAAAAGTAAGCCCCTTACAAGAATTGCAATTGACTACTTGGGGTGGTAATATCAAAGCATTGGAAGTAGATGGGACATTCGATGATTGCCAAGCTCTCGTTAAATCAGCTTTTCTCGATGGTGAAGTCAATGAAAAAAGAAATCTTAGTTCGGCTAACTCTATTAATATTGCGAGACTGATACCCCAAAGCTTTTATTACTTCGAAGCACTGAAACAACTAGCCGATCAAGATAAACCTGTAGTCGTCTCTATTCCTTCTGGCAACTTTGGCAACTTAACGGCAGGTCTATTAGCAAAGCGTATGGGGCTGAATATTAGTAGATTCTTAGCAGCAACAAATCTAAATAATATCGTACCGCATTATTTAGCGACGTCGACCTATGAGCCACGTAGCTCTTTACAGACAATATCAAATGCCATGGACGTAGGTAAGCCCTCTAACTTTCAGCGGATGATGGACTTATACAATTCCGACTGGACTGGCATTGCAAAAGATGTCGAGGGTTACTACTACAATGATGAAGACACTCGCTTTGCCATCAAATATATCCAAAAGACATATGATTATGTTGCTGATCCACATGGAGCCATCGGCTTCTTAGCACTACAGCAATATCTCCAAGATCATCCTGGTCACCAAGGTGTTTTCCTGGAGACTGCTCATCCCGCTAAATTCTTACCTGTGATGAAGCCTGTGCTTGGAGAAATAGAGGTGCCGCCTGCATTATCTGTTTTAAGAGATAAAAAAAGCGTGTCAACAGAAATGTCAACGAATTTTGAAGATTTTAAAAATTGGCTGATGTAAAGCCATATTGGAAAGAAACCTTATTCTATAATTTAAGTTCTACTTCGTTAGGAACAAATATCAAGTTCCGGTTAGTGATCACACAGTTAATGGCTGCCGACTTACTGATTTTTTGTTTACCACCAGGGCTGCGATGGGAGCCAGGTAGCAAAATAGTCAAATTTTGGTTTGTATCCGTTTGTAAACACGAAAATCGTTGTTTTGTGGCCTCCTTTTACGTTTTTAATCTATGGCTAAATACATGCCTATGTCGATTAAAGTTTTGATATTGATTGTATGGTGATACGATAAGAACTAAGATGTTAATAGCTGCATGAATTTATGAATGTTTTCGATTCATAGACTAATCTTCAATTTGCATATTGTGCAGTTAATCATAATCTTCACAAAATGCTATAGAGGAGCCTATCCATGTGTCATTAGTATTACGAGACATTAATTACGTCGCCTTTGAATGTAATAACAGAACTATAAAAAAAGTTATACTTATCCTGGAGATATAAGTTGTGCAGAAGTTAAAGACGAAAAACATGATTTACAGATTTGGGCTAAAGTCTTTCTAAATTTTATTAAATGGGCCTTTTTTACTACTTCAGTATAAGCTTATAGGCAAATAGTGTCCACAAACCACTCGGATAGAGATTTATACACAGCTCACACATCACATAGATTTAACTTCAAGTTTCTATTGTTCAATAATCACATCGTCACATAAATTACATTGCAGAATTTCGATTTTGTATTGGTTTTACAACCAACGATTTAAAGAAAAGTGGTAAATGCTTAATAATCAGCAGAACAGCATACAACTTATTGTTTTATAGTTATTTATATATATAATTTAAAATATGTGTTCTGCTGATTTATCAGCTATATGACTCAATAACAGCTTTACTATTTCTTTCTATGGTTTAATGACTTTCTTTTTCTCTTCTGCCCTCTTGGCTCTTTGCATAGGATTTTCTCCACCGGATTGTCCACGAGCTCTCTGTGTTCGTTTGAACAATTCAAATTTAGACGGCTCCTGCTTTGGTGGAAAGTAATTGTTAGAAGTATCGGTATCTGCCGTTTCTTGATACGGGTCTAATGTGATCTGCTTCACGGGCTTAGACGTAGGAAATACTTTTGTGACCTTTTGATTATTCATTTTCCAGATCTCTGCAGGAATTCTAATGATCTCCTCTGTTCCGTCTTCGTACTCAAACTGTACAATAATCGGCATGACTAAACCACCATTGTTTTCAAATGTGATCTCGTAATAATTCTTATCTGATTCTAAAATGTTACGCTCTTCCTCAGATAGAGAACTGACATATGCTTCATACTCTTCTTCAGCAATTACATCTACAGCCAGTGGGTCATAGTCAGAATAAAAATCGACTATGGTGGAATCTATCTCTTCCTGAGTCTTAGTTATCTCTTTTTTATTCCTCACCTTTGCTATATCAGGAAGACCTTGTTTTTCTTTCTCCTTTGCGTTTTCAATAACTGGGTCTCGGCTATCAGCCTTGAAGAAATTCACTGAGGACATGTTAATATCTACGTTTTGATTAGTATAGAACCAGCCACGCCAGAACCAATCTAAATCTACCCCTGATGCATCTTCCATCGTTCTGAAGAAGTCAGCAGGAGAAGGCTGTTTGAACTTCCATCGATTAGCATATTCTTTAAAGGCTACATCAAACAGATCTCGTCCCATGACGGTCTCCCTTAAAATATTCAATGCAGTGGCTGGCTTACCATATGCATTATTACCAAACTGATGTATAGATTCAGAGTTAGTCATAATAGGTGATATTTTGCTCTTATCACCACCCATATAACTGGTGATATTTCTGGCAGGTCCACGTCTATGTGGCCATGTGCGAGACCATTGTTGTTCTGTAAGGTACTGCACAAAGGAATTAAGGCCTTCATCCATCCAAGTCCATTGTCTTTCATCAGAGTTAATGATCATAGGAAACCAGTTGTGTCCCACTTCATGTATGATGACACCGATGTGACCGTACTTCATTCGCTGTGAGTATGTACTATCGCTCTGACATCTTCCATAATTAAAAGCCATCATGGGATACTCCATTCCCATATTACCATCTACTGACCATGCGACAGGATAAGGATAATCAAACAAATAATGAGAGTACCACTTGATGGTGTGAGCTGTTGCTTTAGTCGAGTATTGGCTCCACAGGCAGTCACCTTCTTTAGTCCACATAGACTGCGCCATGACGGTACGGCCATCGCTCATTTTAACGCCTAAGGCATCCCAGATGAACCTTCTAGAAGAGGCGAAAGCAAAATCTCGCACATTTTTAGCAGAGAACTTCCATGACTTAGTCTTATCTGATCTTCCTTCCATTCTATTATTAGCTTCGTCTAACGAAGAAATGATGACGGGATGTACTTCTTCGTCAGCAGCTTTTTTCCATCTCTTCTTTTGTTCGCTAGATAACACTTTATCAGAATTAGTAAGCTCGCCAGTGGCAGACACTAAGTGATCAGCGGGAACGGTGATCTCTACTTTGTAATCTCCAAATGTCAAATAAAACTCTCCTCTTCCTAAAAACTGCTTATTTTGCCACCCCTCCTTGTCATCGTATACACACATACGAGGAAAAAATTGAGCTATGACATATACATTATTGCCGTCCTCTTCGAATGGCTCATACCCAGATCGACCTCCATTTGTTTTAGTATTATTAATATTATACCACCATTTTATTTTATAAGTAAAGCTTTGGCCCTTTAAAAGTGGAGAAGGCAAATCAACACGCATCATTGTGTTGTTAATGATGTATTTTAAATCTCTTCCATTAGCCTGTTTTACTTCTTCAATATTAAAGCCACCTTCAAACTCAGGTTCCATTCTCCCTAATTGTCTTAGAGACATTCTGTCCCCCACATTGCTACTGCTCACAGCATGGGAAGCCGACTCTTTAGAGCGCACATTCTGATCTAACTGCATCCACAAATAGCTTAAAGCGTCAGGAGAGTTGTTATAGTATGTTATTGTTTCTTCACCATAAAGTTTTGCTTCGTTGTCATCTATTCTAATTTTCATGTCATAGTCAGCTTTCTGCTGCCAGTATTCATGACCAGGAGCACCTGATGCTGTTCTATAAGTATTTGGTGTAGGTAGCTCATCATGAAGCTGCTTAAACTTGCTCTGATTCGTGTTTTCTTGGGCTGATAGGCTAAGGGAAAATATGCTTATAAGCATACATGTTAGTAGTCTTGTCATTGTCTCAATTTTATTAATTATATGACTAACGTTCCACGTGGAACATTAGTTACTCTAATATATATTTTAGTATTTATTCTGTAGAGTAATGAATGTGGATTTATAAGAAATAATGATT
>ENA-ORXT01002673-ORXT01002673.1-marine-metagenome-genome-assembly--contig:-NODE-2673-length-20874-cov-4.875751_pt1 | contig 20874 bp, 14 predicted proteins | sample MGYA00237868_ERZ511482 | MGnify/ENA metagenome assembly ERZ511482
TTCCGGGCCGACGAGCGCGCCTTTCAACTCATGGTGCAGGTAGCCGGGCGGGCGGGCCGCAAGCACCGCCAGGGTAAGGTCATCATCCAGGCGATGGAAAAAGGCCACCCCGTCATCCGCGACGTGATCGACGAAGACTACCACAACTTCATCCAGCGCGAGGGCCGCAACCGGGCCGAGCACCGCTTCCCACCCTACGTCAAAATGATCAACGTGCAATTCCGCCACCCGAAGCGCAACAAGGTGGAAGAAGGGGCCAAACTGATGGGCGGTTGGTTGAGTCACCACCTTGGGGATACGCTGAGCGGGCCGTTTGAGCCCAGCGTTGCCCGGTTGCGGACGTACTACCTCCAGGAAATGGTCATCCGCGTCAAGCCGGACGGCAAGGAACTCGGCCGCGTGAAAGCCCTGCTACAAAAAGCGGTGGACCAGCTGGGTAAGACGGAGGGGTTGACGGGGGTAAGGGTGGTGGTGGATGTGGATCCTTACTAAAACCCATGGCCTGGCGGAATAGAAGCCACTCAAAGACAACCAACATCCAGGCGAGAAAACATTCCTTGTCAAATTGCGGGCAAAAAGGCTGAAAAACCTACCACCCTCGGCCATTCCTTTGTTCGACCGGCCGGTATGACCGATATTGGGTACCAACGATTTTCCGTAAAATATTTTCGCCATGCATAAACGTTTACTATCCCTCCTGCTGCTGCTTTGCGGCACCGCACTACTAACCGCCACCGATTACTACGTCGCCAAAGACGGAGCGGACACCAATGACGGCTCCGAGGCCGCCCCCTTCCTGACCATCAGTAAAGCCGCTTCCCTGATGGTCGCCGGTGACGTTTGTTACATAAAGGAAGGTGTTTACCGCGAGGTGATCAACCCCGCCAACGGGGGTACGGCTAGTGCGCCCATCACCTTCACCGCCTTCGGCGAAGACGAGGTGACCGTTTCCGCCACCGAGGTGATCGAGGGCTGGGCCGAAAACAGCGGACCGGGCTGGAAGGCGTCCGCGACCTTAACGCGCGGTCGGCATAACGCCATTTACTTTAACGGCGAGCCGATGGACCTCGCCCGCTGGCCCAATAACGAAGACCAGGACCCCTTCACCATCGACGCGATGACGGTGACCGGCGGCGCGGCCGACCGGGTGACGGCGACCGAACTACCGCCGGGCGTTGACCTGACCGACGCCTACATCTGGTACCTCGGTGCGCACTCCGGCACCAGTTGGACGCGCGAGATCAGCAGCGTAAGCGGCAATAGCATCATTCATGAAGCCAACGACATCAACCGCTGGCCCTTTAACCCACACAACCCGACGGTTTTTCGCAACGGCAACCGGGGCCGTTTTTATGTTATGGGTGCGTTAGGCCTGCTGGATTACGCCCGCGAATGGCACTACGAAAACGGCGAGGTCTACCTGGTGACGCCGAACGACGCGAACCCTAACGGCGGCGTGGTGGAGTACGCGGTACGCGCGCATACCGTTCTTATCGAAAAGCCATACGTCACAATTGAAGGAATTACCACGTTCGGCGGCATGTTGGAACTAAAGGGTGATCATGCGGTGATCCGGGACAACAATATCCTGCGCGGTTTTCAGAGTATCGACGAGACGAACAATACCGATGCGCAGGTCAGCGCGGGCTCCGTCTGGGTGCGGGCCAGCAACATCATGATCGACGGCAACGAGATCGAGGGCGGATCCATGAACGGTATTTCAGTACAGGGCTGGGGCGGCGTGAGCGATATAACGATTCAAAACAATGTGATCCGGGAGTTCAACACGGTGGGCAACCACTCCTCCCCCGTCCGCTGTCGCGCCCCGCGCTCGAAGATGATCGCCAATACCATCATCGGTGCCGGGCGTGACGGGGTTTTCATCCCGGCCAGCGATTGTGAGATTGCGTACAACGACGTATCGGACTGTATGCGGATCAACAACGACGGTGGGATGTTTTACGTGGTGGGCAACGATAACGACAAGAACACGAGCATTCACCACAATTGGTTCCACGACAGCTTCGGGCCGGACTATGCCGACGGTCGCTGCGCGGGCATTTACCTGGACAATGACAGCAAGGGCTACGACGTACATCATAATGTGGTCTGGGACGTCAGCTGGTCCGCCGTACAGATGAACTGGGACGCGTGGAACAACGACATCTTCAACAATACCTTCTGGAACGCCGGTCAGGCGATGGGCATCTGGCTCAACGGCCGCGTACAAAAAGACAACCGGATCTGGAACAACTACTCCTCTAACGCGGATTGGGAAGGACAGGATATTGCGGACAACATCATCAACCCGACGGATCAGTTCGAGGACGTCGACGCGGGCAACTTCATGCCACGCGCCAACTCCCCGCTGATCAACGCGGGACGGGAGATCGCCGGTATTACGGACGACTTTTCCGGCGATGCACCCGACGTCGGTGCTTATGAACGGGGCCGCTTCCGTTGGGTGCCCGGCGCACCGAGCGAAGGGGGTGCCATCACCGGCGTTCCCCTCCTCACGGCATCCAGCGTCCGCGCCCAAATCAGTCCGAACCCAACGGGTGACGTTGCCTTCCTTACTTACGACATGAAGACGCGCGGCAATCTCGACTGGCGGCTCGTGTCCGCCCAGGGTCGCATCGTCCGCCAGGGCCGGGAAGCTAACCTGCTGAGTGGGGAGCAGCGGATCGACATTGATGTACGTACGCTACCCGCAGGGGCTTACGCGCTGATCGGTCGCGTTCCGGAAGGGCAATTCGCCCGCCGCCTGGTGGTTGCCCGATAGCTCAGTGCTTATTGGAGATTCCCGCCTCCCAACCTGTCGCCCCCCCTGTAACAGGACACAAAAAAGCCCGGGCCGCTACTGGCCCGGGCTTCTAAAGTCATCCCTATGATACTCTAAACGAGTAATTATGTCCCCAATATAGGGGCATTATGAGGTAGTAAATGTCTTTAGTCGCGATCTTTTAGGGACCGGTGGGATTTACGGGGAGAGTGGGCGTTTTGAAGCAATTATTTTTTAGTGACGGAACCGCCGGAACTGGTATCCGCATTAACGTAGCCCGGGTTGCCGACGTAGCGAACGCGGCCGCCGGAGCTGGCCTCGGCGTTCAGCTCTTCGCTGACCTTAACGGTTATGCCGCCTCCGCTGCTCGCATCGCAGCGCGCTTCTTTAGCCGCGAAATCACCGGTACTGACTTTTCCGCCGCTGCTCGCGTTAGCGCGGACGCGCTTACCCTGGCCGGTAATAACTATGCTGCCACCGGAACTCGCTTCGGCATTTAACCGGTTGCCCTCAAAATCGAGTTTGATACGTCCGCCGCTGTTTACGTCCGCCTCCAACTCGTCACCTCTGAATGGCGTCCCGCCGGTAATTTTGCCGCTACTCGACGCTGAAGTGTAACCCAACTCCGGCAGGCTGACGTAGATGGTCACCGGGCGCTTGGTGTCGATGCTCTTCCCACCCTGGAAATCAATTTCCAGCCGGCCGCCGCTGACGTCCGTGCGCACGTATTCCATGATGTTGCTTTCGGCTTCGACCTTTACGTCAAAGTCACCCTGACGCAGTTCGACGTTTATTCCCGCGCTGGTGCTGACGCCATTGAAGCCGCGAAGGTCGCGCTGCTCGGTGATCAGGTCGCCGTTGCCCTTAACGGATCGGCCGCCCCAGCCCCAGTTTTGAGCGGAGAGGGTGGTGAGGACGGAAAGAAGGAGGATCGTAAGTACTGGTTTCATTAGTGTGGTTGTTTGTTGTCAGGGACGACAAACAACCGACGGGGGTTGCACCAAACATATGCTAGTGGTCTGTCAAGCTTAAGATTGGTAGTAATCCGCGGTGCCTTTTTCCGCTTGGTTGCGTCGCTCAAATCCTCACTTAGCTACGGCTAAGCTCCGGTTTGAGCTCCTTCCCAATCGAAAAAAATCACCAGCACCTTACCACCAATTTAAACATTGACAGACCACTAGGCAAACGCATCCGCAATTATCCGCGCCTGCTCCTCCACGTGTACGTGCTTGTAACCCGTGGCCGGAGATGCCGTGGCGGGGCGACCGACGTAGCCGAGTTTAACGCCGATGGCTTCGTTGTACAAGAAGTGCTCGGCGACGTAACTCCATGCGCCCGCGTTGCGGCTTTCCTCCTGCACCCAGATCAGCTCCGCGCCGTCGTAACGCTTGATCAGCTTTTGCACCTGCTTGGTCGGCAGCGGAAATAGCTGTTCGAGACGAACGATGGCCACGTCGTCACGCTGGTTTTTTTCCTTATGCTGGGCCAGCTCGAAGTAGATCTTACCCGTGCAGAACAGCACGCGTTTGACCTTCTTGTTGCCGCGGGCGGACACGGTGGGGTCGTCCAGAATTTCCTGGAAGCGGGTACCGGGGCCGAAGTCCTCCACCGGGCTGACGGCCATCGGGTGGCGCAGACCGGATTTCGGAGACATATTGATCATCGGTTTGCGGAAGTTCCAGGCCAGCTGGCGGCGCATCAGGTGAAAGAAGTTGGCCGGCATCGTCACGTTGGTCACGATCATGTTGTACTGGGCGCAAAGCTGCAGGAAGCGTTCGAGGCGCGCGCTGGAGTGCTCCGGCCCCTGGCCTTCGTAGCCGTGCGGCAGCAGTACGGCCAGACCATTCATGCGGCCCCATTTGCTTTCGCCGCTGGCGATGAACTGGTCGAAGATCGTCATCGCGCCGTTGGCGAAATCACCGAACTGCGCTTCCCAGATCGTGAGGTGCTCCGGGCTCGCCGTTGCGTAGCCATACTCGAAACCGAGCACGGCGAATTCGGAGAGCAAGGAGTTGTAGATGTGCAACTTGCCCTGGTCTTCGCTCAAACCGTCGAGGCGGTTGTGCTTGCGCTCACCGTCTTCGCTGGTGAGTACGGCGTGGCGGTGGCTGAAGGTACCCCGGCGTACGTCCTGACCCGACATCCGGATGTTATGGCCTTCCATGAGCATGGTGGCGTAGGAAGTCAGTTCGCCGAGCGCCCAATCGAGTTGGTTCTTGTCAACGGATTTCTGGTAATTCCCGTACAGGCGGTTGACTTTATTGACGGGGTCGAAGTCTTTCGGCAGCGTAGTGAGGTGCGTCAGGATTTCTTTTACGCGTTTGAGATCGACGCCGGTTTCGGGCGACCGGGCGAAGTTCTTCTCTTCCCAGTGCTTGTTGTCCAGCGCGCGCCAGGCTTCTTCCGGCGGCTGGTGGCGGTAAGGGATTTGCGTTTCCTTGACCTTGGTGTGAATAGTTTGTAGCTGCTTCTTGAAGTCGGCGCTCATTTTTTTGGCTTCCTTCTCATCCACGTCACCGCGCTCCACCAATCGCTTGATGTACAGTTTACGGACGTCAGCGTGCTTCTTCACCCGCTGGTACATACCGGGCTGGGTGTAGCCGGGGTCGTCGCCCTCGTTGTGGCCGTGCTTACGGTAGCAAAGCATGTCGATAAAAACATCGGAGTTGAACTCGTTGCGGTACTCAACGGCGAGTTTCGAGACGAAGAGCACGGCTTCCGGGTCGTCGCCATTGACGTGAAAGACCGGTGCCTGTACCACGCTGGCCACTCCGCTGGCGTAGATGCTCGTCCGGGCGTCCTTATAATCGGTGGTAAAACCGATCTGGTTATTGATGATGAAGTGAATAGTACCACCCGTCGTGTAAGCCGGCAGTTCGCTCATCTGGGCCGTCTCGAAAACGACACCCTGGCCGGCCACCGCCGCGTCTCCGTGGATGAGGATGGGCAGGATGCGATCGTAGTCGTTACCGTAAAGAATGTCCGCTTTGGCGCGGGCGAAGCCTTCGACGACGGGGCCGACGGCTTCGAGGTGGCTGGGGTTCGGGGCGAGTTTGAGGTTGACCTCTTTTTTACCGGCGGTCTCGATGAGGCTGGAATAACCCATATGGTACTTCACGTCACCGTCGCCGGCGATGTCTTCCGGCGTAGCGCCTTCGAATTCCTGGAAGACGCTCTCGTAACTCTTACCCATAATGTTGGCCAGCACGTTCAGGCGGCCGCGGTGGGCCATGCCGATCACGATCTCCTCCACTCCTTCGGCGGCGGCCTGGTTGATGATGGCGTCAATACCGACGATGGCGGCCTCGCCACCTTCCAGACCGAAGCGCTTCTGGGCGACGTACTTCGTCTTCAGGAAATCCTCGAAGCCAACGGCGTCGTTGAGACGGCTCAGGATGTGCTGCTTGTCCTCCTTGCTCAGGCTGAAAGCGTTGTCCGGCTCGTGTTTCTCGATGCGGGTGCGCAGCCAACGCCGCTTGGAACGCAAGAAAATATGATCGAACTCGAAGCCGATGCTTCCGAGATAGATCTTCTTGAGGTGGCTGATAATATCGCGCAGCGTACTGCTGGGCAGGAACAATTGCTCGGCGGCCTTGAAAACGGTATCGAGGTCGCTTTCCTCCAGTTCGAACTTCGCCAGGTCCAGCACCGCGTCCGGGTCGTCGAATTCATTAATGGGGTCGATCGACGCGTCCATATGCCCCCGTACGCGGTAGGCCTTGATGAGGGCGAAGACGTTGAGTTCTTTCTGCACGTGGTTCCAGTCCACCTCTCCGCTCGCGGTTTTGGGTAACGCGGTTTCCTTTGTGGCAACGGTACCGTCGCCGTTCCCGGACGCGTAATCGAAGCCGAGGAAGAAATCGCGCCAGCTCTGATCTACGGAATCCGGATCAGCCGCGAACTGCTGGTACAGGTTCTCGATGTAGCGTGGGTTGGCGTTGGCGAGATGGGAAAAGTTGCTCATGATGGTTGTAGTCAACGCGCTGCGGGCTCAGAAAAGCGGCAACACGGGAAATGGCAGATCAGACGATACTTGCCGGAGATTGTTTACGGGGTAAACAAAGCCACGGGCTAAATTCCCGCAAAGTTCAAGAAAAAAGCTGGGGTGCGGGTGTTTTTAAACGGTTTATTTCGTCGTTTTCGAGTACGCGCGGAAGGAAATGACGTAAGCCGTCGGTAAGGAAGGGTGAAGATCAGATTTTTGAGGACGGAGAAGCGAAGCGAAGAAACGATTTGAGGAGTACACAAAAACGCCCGCCCGGCGGGAGCCGGACGGGCGTTCAGGATGCAGGTTTCTAGTTGCAGGTTGCAACTTGCAACCTGCAACCTGCTCACCCCGCCTTATGCGCTTTCACCGCCGCCGTCAGTCGTGGCAGCACCTCGAAAAGGTCGCCCACCACGCCGTAGTCGGCCGCCTTGAAGAAAGGGGCTTCCGGATCTTTATTGATCACCACGATCGTCTTGGAACTATTCACGCCGGCCAGGTGCTGTATGGCGCCGGAGATACCGGCAGCGATGTACAGATTGGGGCGAATGGCGACACCCGTTTGCCCCACATGCTCGTGGTGGGGGCGCCAGTCGACGTCGGCCACCGGGCGGCTGCAAGCGGTGGTGGCACCGAGGGCATCAGCCAGGTCGGTGATCACGCCCCAGTTTTCCGGCCCCTTGAGGCCGCGACCGCCGGAGACGACGAGTTCGGCTTCGGGCAGCGGCGTAATGCCTTCCACCCGCTTCGTGTCGAGCACTTTCACCTTAGCGGCGGGCAGGTCGACGGTAAGCGTTTCTACGTCGACCGCGCTACCGCTTTCTTCCACGGGGATGGAGTTGCCGGAAAGGCTGACCAGTTTTACATCCGTTTTCACCTCCACGTCGGCGAAAGCCTTACCGGAGAAGACCGGCTTGCGAACGATGAATTTACCGCCGTCCACCTGCGGGATGCCGTTCGCGCCGGGCACGGAACCGGCATCCAGGCGCGCCGCGAGGCGACCGAGGATGCTCTTACCCGTGCTGGAGTGAGAAACGACGATCACCTTAGCCCCCAGTTGGGTGGCGGCACCGGCGACGGCCGCGCTTACCACGCCGCTGTCGAAAGCGGAGAGGACGGGCGCATCGATGTTGTAGACCTTACTTGCGCCGAAGCGACCGAGGTCGCCGGCGTCGGTGACGCCGCCCAGCGTAAGGGCAACGCATTCGGTGCCCATGGCCGCGGCCGTTTTAGCACCGTAAGTGACCACCTCGTGGGCGGCCTTTTTGAATTTTCCGTTAGTCGCCTCGGCGAATACCAGTACCATAGTACTTTATTTTGAGGTCAGCCTCCTGCAAAGGAGTCAACCGGTTATTTGATTTGTGACGCCCGAGCCGTTTTGTAACGCCTGAACCGTCTGTAGTGCCTGAGCCGTTTTGCAACACCTCCAACACGCGGCAGCAACTACAGTACTACCTAACTACACTACTACACTACTAAATCACCTTCGCCTCCTCGTGCAGCAGCCGCACCAGCTCCTCCATGTTCTCCGGGTCGATCAGTTTGACGGCGGATTTGGCGGGCGGCAGTTCGTAGCTGCTCACTTCGGTGGTGGCGGTAGCGGCGACGGGCTCGACGACGTTGAGCGGCTTGCGCTTGGCCATCATGATGCCGCGCATGTTGGGGATGCGCTGTTCGGCCATGCCCTTGGCGGCACTGACGGCGAAGGGCGTGCTGACTTCAACGACTTCTACCCCACCCTCGATGTCGCGGGTGACGGTGGCGACGTTGCCGTTCATCTCCAGGTGGCTGCCCTCGGCGACGTACGCCATGCCCAGCAGTTCGGCGACCATCGCCCCGACTTCGGAGCCGTTGTAGTCGATCGTCTCTTTGCCGAAAAAGAGGATATCGTAGCCTGCCGCCTGGGCGGCGATCTGCTTGGCGATGAAGAGGCTACCGCCGCCGTCGGCGTTAACGCGAATGGCGTCGTCAGCACCAATAGCGAGGCCCTTGCGAATCACGGCGTCGTTGTCCGCCGGGCCGACGTTGAGAATGGTCACGCTGCCGCCACCGGCCTCCTTCAGCTCCAGGGCGCGCACCAGGGCGTACCACTCGTCATAGGGGTTCATGATGTAATTGACGCCGCTCGTATTGAGGTCGGAGCCATCAGCGGTGAGCTGAATTTTGGTGGTTGTCTCTGGCGTCTTGCTGACGCAAACAAGCATTTTCATAGGCTTGGGTTAGATCGAGTTTAAGCTTTTCCGTTGGGCGGGGCCGCGGGTGCGAAAGGTAGTTTTCGCCGCGCGGCACGGGTGGAAACACCGTAGCAGCCAAAACTCAACGGTGGATTTCAGACCGCAAATATAAGGGCGGGGAGACGGGTGAAAAAGCATTCCAGCGAATTTTCGCTAAATCGTCGTTCATGTTCTGATTCGCCCGCAACGTAAAGCGCGCCGGGCCGGACTTTTCCCGACTCGGCGCGCGTTAGCGGCAAGATGCGGCGCATCAGGCGCGGTCCTCCCGCTGCTCATTGATCCGCACCTCGAAGGATCGCAGCCGGATGGCCTGGTTTTCCGCAACGGCGTTGAGCACTTTAAGCTCCTCGTTAAGTGCTTCTTTCCGTCCTTCGTCTTCGCCGAAAAAGCGACGCTTCCGGTTGATGTCCAGAATGGCCTGTACGGTTTCGTTGAGGGCCATTTTGGTCTTGAGATAGTGGTACTTGATATTATTCCTTTTGCTCATTGCACTTGGGTTTCACTGGATAAAAAATGGGCGGTAAACAAGTCTTTCGAAGGTCAGAAAGAAGACGCTTTAAATTACGGTATTATTGTCGAAAAGTCAACTGATGAGCGGGCTTTTATACAAGCTTGTTTTCGTTCGTCGGTCGTACCTAAAGAACTTCGCCAACCCGTTCCTGGTTGTCAAACCATCATATTTTGATAAAATTTAGATGGATGAGGACCAGGCAAAGCCTATCTTGCCCAACAAGTTCTAAGCCCGACGCCCATGCTCCTGGAAACCCGTGCCCTCATCCTTCGCGCCATCAAATACGGCGACTCCAGCCTTATCCTGGAAACCTATACCGAAGCCAGGGGCATCCGCAAGTACATCGTCGGCGGGGTGCGCAAGGCGCGCAGCCGTACGCCGGCCAGTCTCGTGCAGCCTATGAATCTCGTTGACCTCATCGGCTACGAGCGGGAGGGTAAGGACATGAACCGGCTTAAGGAGGTCCGCCCGGCCCACGTCTACACCAGGATCCCCTTCGACGTCTACCGCGGCACCGTCGGCCTCTTCATGCTGGAGGTCACCCGCAACGCCATCCGCGAGACGGAAGAAAACCCCGCCCTTTTCAACTTCCTGTTCGAGGCCTTCCTGCTGCTGGATACAACGGACGGCCCCATCACCCACTTCCACCACCACTTCCTGCTGGAGTTCACCGCTCACCTCGGCCTGCTGCCCGACGGGGCCTGGAGCGAAGCCACGCCGCTTTTCGACCTCAAGGAAGGCTCCTTCACCGGCGGCCACCCCGGCCACCCGGATTACCTGGACGAGAAACGCGCGCTGCTCTTCTTCCGCCTTCTCCACGCCCGGCCGGATGAACTCGGAGACATCACCTCCACCCGCGACGAGCGCAACGGCCTGCTGACCGACATCGTGAAGTACTACCATTACCACATCGAGGGGATGCGGGAGGTGAACTCGTTGAAGGTGCTGCGGGAGGTGATGAGCTGAAATTCGATAAGTGATAAAAGATAAGCGATTTAACCCGCGCCAATCACTTAACGCCTATCACTTATCACTTATCCTCTTTTACCTTCGCCCCATGCCCCATAAAACCTTCCGCCAACTCGGTTTCGCCCTCCTTGCCCTCGCCGCCCTTACCGCCGGCTGGCTGTATTGGCGTACGTCTCAGGCCGAGGTCTGGGGCTACGACACCCTGCTGTTCTACCTGGCCGCCTTTGCCGGGCCGTGGCTGCTGCGGACCTACCGCAAAGACGGTACGGTGGTGGAGGCTAACAAGCTCAGCGCATTGGCCGGTTTGCTGCTCGGCCTCGGCTTTCCCGGCTTGCTGCCCGTGCCACTGACGATCTTCGTCGGCTTCGTGCCGCTGTTTCTGCTGTACCGGAATTTGCAGGCAAGAAAGGCGAGCTATCGCACCGTCTTCCGCCACGGTTTCAGCGGCTTCCTGCTGTTCAACATCGTTGCGACCTACTGGGTGACGAATACCGGCTTCTGGGCGGGCCTTTTCGCCATGCTGGCCAACGCGGCACTGATGGCACTGCCCTGGCTCGCGCTGTACTGGACGGGGCGCAAATCACCGAAGATCGCCTTTCTGGCCTTCGCCGCCTGCTGGGTGGCGTTCGAGCATTTTCACTACAACTGGGAACTGAATTGGCCGTGGCTGACCCTTGGCAATGCGCCGGCCCAGTGGCCTTCGGTGATTCAATGGTATGAGGTCACCGGGGTGTTGGGCGGTTCCGCCTGGGTGCTGGGCGTTAACTACGTCCTTTTTAAAACGGCCTTTGATCCCGCGTCCCCGCCCGAAAAAAAGCGGTCACCCCTGCTTATAGCGGCCGTCGTTCTCCTGCCCATGATCGGTTCCCTGATCCGCTACGCCACTTACGCGGAACCCGCCGGAGAGACGATCAGCGTCGCCGCCATCCAACCCAACTTCGAGCCGCATTTCGAGAAATTCGCCGACCGCAAACAGGCGGCACCGCTCGATACCATCGTTCGTTTGAGTCAGGCCGCGCTCAGCGAAGGGCCGGTGGATTACCTGCTTTTCCCCGAAACCAGTTTCCGCCAGATCCGGGAAAACGCGCCGTTGGAGAGCAACGTCGTCCGAACCCTGCAAACCGAACTCGCCGGCCGGGGCGCGGAATATCTCGTCACCGGCATCAGCAGTTTCTATGTATTTGCCGACGGTGAGCCGGTCACCCGCGCCGTCCGTTATTCCGGCAATACCGCCTACGAAGGCCTCAACGCCGCGCTGCAAATCCGGCTTGGTACCGAAGACTACCAGACTTATCGCAAGGGCGTCTTCGTGCCCGGCGCGGAGTCCTTCCCCTTCCGCGATGTCCTGCCGTTTATGGAGCCCTTGGTGGCCAGCATCGGCGGGTCGGTCGCCGGGCTGGGCACCCAGGAGAAGCGCACGCCGTTTACCAGCCCAAAGGCCAAAGTCGCGCCGGTCATCTGCTACGAATCCGTTTTTGGCGACTACTTCCGCGACTATATCCGCGAGGGCGCGCAGGCGATTTTCGTGGTGACGAATGACGGCTGGTGGGGCAATACGGCGGGTCACCGGCAACACCTCTACTACGCTAGTTTGCGGGCCATCGAGACGCGCCGCGCGGTCGTCCGCTCGGCCAACGTTGGAGCCTGCGCCTTTATCGATCAGCGCGGAAAGATCGTCAGCCGGACGTACTACGACCAAGCGGGATTCTTGCGCGGCGAGCTGCAATTGAACGACGCGATCACGCCCTACGTCCGCTTCGGCGACATGGTGTCGCGCATCGCGATGTTGCTGGCGGCGATGGTGTTGCTGAGCAATCTGGCGCGGTCATTACGCCGCGAAAAAGCATGACTTGGGGTGGCCCGGTCAAAAATCGTTAATCGCTTATCACTAATCACTTACCGGCGGCGTTCCCTGATTGATGATTCGCTACTTCCTCCTTTTTTGGGCGCTGACGCAGGTGCAAGGCTTGGTTTGGGGCCAACGTTCGCTGCGCCTCGACGTGGTGTGCGAAGATTGCGATCGCGTTCCCGACCCGCCCACCTTCCCGGACAGCCTCGATGTGGTGGCCTACCTAAACGCATGGGTCGATGCCCAGCGCGGTAAGGCCCGCTGGGAAGCCTCGGTGGACAGTCTATACCGTAGCGGCAAGACCGCCTTCACCGCCATCCTCCACCAGGGTCGCGCCTACGAATGGGCGGGCCTCACCCCGCCGGAAGATACCGACGCTCGTTTGTGGCTTAAACGCGCCGGTTTCCGCGATCGTCGCTACGCCGGGGGGCGCCCGCTGCGGCACGGCGAGTGGGAAGGCGTGCGCGACAGCACCCTCGTCCGCGCGGCGGACGCCGGTTACCCCTTTGCCTCCGTTCGGCTCACCGACGTGACGTGGGTTGCTCCGGGCAAGCTCTCCGCCAACATCGGTTTACGGACCGGCCCGCTGATCCGCGTCGGCGACATCCGCGCGCCGGAGGGCGCGCGCGTCCGCCAGGTGTTCCTGCAACGCTACCTCGGTTTGCAACCCGGCGAGCCTTACCGCGAGCGGCGGGTGCGACGGATCGGGAGCAGCCTGCGCCAACTCCCTTACCTGACAATGAAGGGTACGCCCCGCATTACCTTCGAAGATACCCTCGCCTTCTTCGATCTGCCGCTGAAAAAACGGGCGGCCAGCCGATTCGATTTCGTGATCGGCGTACTGCCCAACAGCAACCAGACCGGCAAGCTGCTCATTACCGGGGAGCTGAACGGGGAGCTGCAAAACGGCTTCGGACAGGGTGAACGGATCGCCGTTCGCTTCGAGCAACTGCGGCCGCAAACGCAGGAGCTGGAAATCGGCCTCTCCTATCCTTTCCTCTTCGGTCTGCCCTTCGGCGTGGAGGGGGAACTGGACCTCTATCGCCGCGACACTTCGTTTCTTAACCTCAACTGGAAGCTCGCGGCCACCTACCTGCGGGAAGGCAACGACCGGCTTTCCGTCTTCTGGCAGAACCGGCGAACGATCGTTCCCGGCCAATCCCTCAACCCCGAGCGGCCGGCCGGTGCGCTGCCCGACACGTTGGGCGTCATCCGTTCCTTCTTCGGCCTCCAGGCCCGGCGGAGCCGAACGGACCGGCGGTTCAGCCCCCGCCGGGGCTACAACGTCGACGTGAGCGTGGCGGCCGGCTTCCGCCGTTTCCCCGATGCGGTTGCGCAAGACAGTTTGGGCGGGAGCAGCGGACAGGCGCAGCTCACCGGCACCTTCGAGTTGTTCCTCGACCCCATATCCGGTATGGTGGTGTACCTCGGCGTGCGCGGGGCGGGCGTTTTGAGCGGCGGCGACCTGCTGGCCAGCGAGCAGTTCCGGGTCGGCGGCGCGCGGCTGCTGCGCGGCTTCGACGAGCAGAGCATCTTCGCGCGGGATTACCAGGTTTTGACCACCGAGCTGCGGTTGCTGCTGGGCGGGCGGGCGTTCCTCTACGGTTTCCTGGACGCGGCGCGGGTCAATCCGCGCGACAAGGCCCTGCCGGATGCCCTGATCGACTACCCTATAGGCTTCGGCGCGGGCATCAACGTGGATACGCGGGCGGGGGTCTTCGGGCTGAGCCTGGCGTTAGGAAAACGGAACGGGGTGCCGCTGGACCTGGCGGGGCCGAAGGTGCATTTGGGGTACGTGTCGGTCTTCTAGAAAAGTGCGAATCACCGGACCTTCTCGATAAGGCCCGTAACGGACGTGCGTCCGTTTGACCATACAGCTCCCGCAACTCGCGTTACGAGTCTAATATCATCCTTCCCACCGGCCGCTCCCGGTTCTCCCGACTGGCCGTTTCCGATGCCTCGTGCACCGCCGCCGCCAGTTCCGGCAGCCAGTTGATGTCTTTCTCCAGGCCGTTGCCGACCACGATCATATCGGCACCGGCCTCCAGGGCCATAGCGGCGCGGGCGGGCGTACGGATGCCGCCGCCGACGACGACGGGGAGGTCCACCTCCCGGCGGACGGCCTGAATGACGGCCTCGGAGATGGGATTTTGGGCACCGCTGCCGGCATCCATATAGATCAGCTTCATACCGAGTTGCGCGCCGGCCAGGGCGGTGGCCGCGGCGATCGGGGGCTTATCGGCCGGAATGGGTGTGGTGTTGCTCATATAGGAGACCGAGGTCGGCTTGCCGCCATCGATCAGGATGTAGCCGGTGGGGATGGCCTCCAGATTCATCTGCTTGATGCGGCCGGCGACCTGCACGTGGCGGCCGATGAGCAAATCCGGATTGCGACCGGAGATCAGGGAGAGCAACAACAGCGCGTCCGCCTGCGCATCGAGTTGGTAGACCGAGCCGGGGAAGAGGGCGACGGGCGTGTTCTTCAGGTTAGCCTTAAGAAGCTTGAGGTAATACTCCGCCTGGGGCGCGTTAACGAGGCTGCCGCCCCAGAGGAAGACGTCGACGTGGCCGGCGTTGGCGTAGTCAGCCAACTGCTCCAGATTCTCCCGTCGGGCTTTGTCCGGGTCGATAAGTACGGCCAGCAGTTTCTTGCCGGCGGCCCGGGCTTTAGTCAGAATGGGATATACCATAGGTCGAGATGGTGGATAACAATTGTCTGCCGGGAAACGGCGAAGGCGAGTAGGCTCGAACCGAGATAACGGAACGGAGGGGCAAGGTACGGACAAATACCCGTTTAGGTTTGATACGGTTGGTCCATAAACAACGAAGACCTCATACCATGGGTACGAAGTCTTCGAAGATGTGCCCAGAACAGGAGTCGAACCTGCACGTCCGTAATGGACACCAGCCCCTCAAGCTGGCGTGTCTACCAATTCCACCATCTGGGCGTGGAAGGAGCGTGATTAGTATTTTTTACCAGCATTTCGTTTGCCGCGCTCACTTATGGCTGGTGAAAAATACTAATCATTCTCCCGGAGCGAGCGCAAAAGTAATACGCCGGGAACTTGTGAACAAGCTTTCACACAAAAATAGTTGCAAATGACGGGCCGTCAGGAGCAAGACAAGAATAATTCCCGCAGGCGGGATACCCGAACGTCCGTTTTCCAGATTACCGCTTGAATCATTTCGTTAAACAAGCCGGTCGCCCACACGTTTAATGTACCTACATTTATTATCAGGAAATATGCAGACCATCCTTCATAAAGCGGACAGCCGCGGCCTGGCCGATCATGGCTGGCTAAAGTCCAATCACTCCTTCAGTTTCGCTAACTACTATAATCCGGAGCGGATGCACTTCGGTACGCTGCGCGTGCTGAACGACGATTTCGTGGCACCGGGGCGCGGCTTCGGTAAGCACCCGCACGATAATATGGAGATCATCTCTATTCCGCTGGCGGGCGATTTGAAGCACCGGGACAGTATGGGCAACGAGACGATCATCCGGGAGGGCGATGTACAGGCGATGAGTGCCGGTACGGGCGTAACCCACAGCGAGATGAACGCTAAGAGCGACGAACCGGTGGAGTTCCTCCAGATATGGGTGTTTCCCAAAACGCGGGACATCGCGCCCAACTACAGCCAGATCACGCTCGATCCCGCCGCTTTGGATAACCGCCTTAATCAGATCGTGTCACCGAACGCGGACGACGCGGGCGCGCACGTAAATCAGGATGCGTGGTTCCACCTCGGCCACCTCGAGGCTGGAACGCAAATTAACTACGATCTGAAAAAAGCGGGTAACGGTGTCTATGCTTTCCTCCTCGCAGGCGACGTAACCATTTCCGGCCAACCATTGAACAAGCGCGACGGCTACGGTGTCTGGGACACGGACCGACTGTCGATCACCGCCGACAGCGACGCGAAAGTGCTGCTGATGGAGGTACCGATGGAACTACCGCAATAGCGGGAAGTAAGAAAGTGGGACGTGGGAAATCACTTGACCATTCAAGCACCCAACAAGCCCCTTTAACCTCCCTTGCATCCCGCGACCCCGCCGAAACATCAAAGAACTAAAAGACCAAAATACTAAATATGTCTACCCCCATCATCGACGCCCTGAAGTGGCGCTACGCCACCAAAAAATTCGACGACCAAAAAACCGTCAGTGACGCCGACATTGCTACGTTAAAGGAGTCGATCAATCTCACCGCCACCTCCTTCGGCCTCCAGCCCTTCCGCGTAGCCGTCGTCACCGATGCGGCGACCAAGGAAAAACTGCGGGCCGCCGCTTACGATCAGCCGCAGCTGACCACGGCCGGCCACATTTTCGTTTTCGCCAGCAAACTGGGCATGACGGCCGAATACATCGAGGATTTCATCAAGATGCTGGCCGATCAGCGCGGCATCAAATACGAAGACGTTAAGGGTTATGCCGAATACATCAAGGGCAGCGTCACCGCTAAGGACGCGGAATTCATCAAGGATTGGAACAAGCGCCAGGCCTACATCGCCCTCGGCAGCCTGCTGGCCGCCGCCGGCGAACTAAAAGTCGACGGCTGCCCGATGGAAGGCTTCGACGCCACGAAGTTCGACGAGATCCTCGGTCTGACCGCCAAAGGTCTCACCGCCTGCGTCATCTGCCCCGTCGGCTACCGTTCGGAGGAAGACGAGACGCAACATTACGCGAAGGTACGGCTGCCGGAAACGGAGATGTTTCTGTAGTTCGATAGAAGTTAGTTTGTTAGAACGTTAGAAGTTAGTTTGTTAGAACGTTAGATCGTTAGAAGTTAGTCGCTAACGATCTACATTCCAACGGTCTAACATACTAACGATCTAACATACTAACGATCTAACATACTAACGATCTAACATACTAACGATCTAACATACTAACGGTCTACATTCCAACGGTCTAACAAACTACTTCATAAATTCCCACGCCGTCTGGTACAGCCCGTGCTTTTCCACGTACGCCAGGAAGCCGGCGAAGAATTTATCGTTGCCGATCGTCGCGCTGTCCCCGATCACGACCAGGTACTTCTTGGCCCGGGTGATGGCTACGTTCATCCGTCGGTAATCGGACAGGAAACCGATCTCCGCTTTTTCGTTGGAGCGCACCAGGCTGAGGTAGACCACGTCGCGTTCGCGGCCCTGAAAGCCATCGACGGTATTGATGGTCAGGCTGAAGTCTTTGAGGCGCGGCTCGGCGTCGATGGCGTCTTCGGCGTACAGCACTTGTTGGCGGTAGGGCGTAATGACGGCGATGGTGGGCAGCGAATCCTCGGGCGGAATGGAGCTGCGCAGATCGAGCAGGTGCTCCATCAGGATGTCGACTTCCCCTTCGTTGTAACGGCTTTTGAACCGCTTATGTAGTTTCTCTTCGAAGCCCGTGCCGGCCGTGTCGATAAAGACCACCGATTCGGCGAGCGGGACGCCGGGCAGGCTGCGGCGGGCCACCAGATCGGCGGCTTGCAACCGGCCTTCGTAGAACACCTCGTTGCTGTAGCCCATGATCGGCTCGTTCATTCGGTACTGCACCTCCAGCAGGGCGTTGCGGCCGTGGATGGCGAGGGATTTTTCGAGCAGCGTTTCGGAGAAACCCTCCTTTTCGGCCTTGCGGCTTTTGACGGTGGGCGGCAGCTGGAAGGGGTCCCCGGCCAACACGGCCCGGTTGGCCTTCAGGATCGGAATCCAGGTAGCCGGTTCGAGGGCCTGGGCGGCCTCGTCGATGATGCAGGTCTTGAAATCGTGCTTACTGAGGATGGAAGCGGCCGAGCCGATGAGCGTACAGACAACGACCTCGGCCATATCGAGCACGTGGTCGAGCGTGCGGTCTTCCAACTGCCGCGCCCAGTTGTTGAGGCGGCCCGCGTCGCGGAAAGCCAAACCTTTATCGCGGCCTTTTTTCTTGTGTGCTTTCCGGCGCAGCTCGGCGGCTTCCTTGCGCAACTTCTTGACCTGGGCGGTATCGGGATGATCGGCGATCTGGATATCGAGGGTATGCCGCAGCACGTCTTCCTCCACCCGACTGATGTTGCCGGTACGGACGACGCGGAGGCCCATTTCCGCCAACCGCAGCGTCACCAGGTCGGCGGCGGAGTTGGAGGGCGTACAGAACAGGACGCGGGCTTCGGTCTTGACGAGTTCGCCGACGGCGGCGACGAGGGTCGTCGTTTTACCCGTGCCGGGCGGGCCGTGGATGAGGCTGAGATGGTCGGCGCCGAGCACCTCCCGGACGGCCTCGCGCTGGCTGTCGTTGAGGTGCCCCAGGTGGGCCACGGCGTCTTCGCTCACCGGGCGATATTCGGCGGGGCGTACGCCCATGATGACGTCACGCAGCTCGGCGATGCGGCCGCTTTCGGTGTCTTCGAGACGCTGGAGGGCGCGGTCCATTTCCACGTACGTTCGCTCGTCGAACATCAGGTCGACGCCCACGCCGCCGGAGCCGAGCCAGTCGGGCAGGTCTTCGCCGCCGAGCACGATCTTCATTATGTTTTTCTTCACGTAATGGATCACGCCGCTACGTTGCGGCCCGTTGGCCAGCGGTTGGGTGGTGAACAGATTGATGGACGTACCGGCGCGAAACTGGTGACTCTCCTCCCCTTCCCGCACTACGGTGACGGTGGGCCTGCCGCCAATGCCGTAGCCGGTTTCGGTGACCTGCAAGGGGTACCAGCTGTAGCCCTTCTTCACGCGCTTGACCAGCGGCATGGCCTGAATGACCTCCAGGTGCAGGCGGCGTTCCTCCTCCCGCTCCAGCTGGACGAGGTGGCGTTGGTGGGTGAGGTAGGTTTTTTGAGAATCCGTCACGAAGTAAAGAGTGAAAAGGGTAAAGGGAACGCGTAAAGGTAGGTTCGCGGGCGGGGACGCGGGTGCAGGTTGCAGGTTGCAAGTTGCCGTGTAGCATGCGTGATAGCAACCTGCAACTCGCAATCCGCAACCTGCTCTACTCCCCGATCGGGCCCAGCTCCACCCCTTCCGAGTAGGCCATCCTGATGCCCGCCGCCGAAAGAGCCGCCTTTACCCGTTCGTGTACGGCGAAGGTGCCTTCCCAATATTCGTCGGGGGTTACGAAGGGACGCACGGCCACGACGATGTTGTGCGTATCGAACGACTCGATGCCGACCTCCGGTGTGGGGTCGTGCAGGATGCCGTCGACTTCTTCGAGCGCGGCGAGGATGACCGACTTGATTTTCGGAAAGCTCTCCTCGTAGCCCAGCAACAGCGTCAGTTCGAGGCGGATGTGCCCCTGCTCGCTGAAGTTGGTCACCACCCCACTGATCACCTCGCCGTTAGGCACGATGAGCGTCTTCTTACCCGGCGTAATGAGGATGGTGTTGAAAATCTGGATCTCCCGTACTTGCCCGAAATAGTTATCCGGAATCTGCACCCAATCGCCGATCTTGTAGGGGCGAAAGAGGACAATGATGATCCCCGCGGCGAAATTGCTAAGCGAGCCCTGCAGTGCCAGACCGACGGTGAAACCGGCGGCGGCAAGTACCCCCACGAAGGCCGCCACGTCAAAGCCCAGCACACCCGCTACCACGAAGAACAACATCACCTTCATCAGGATGCCGATGATGGAGCCGAGAAAGGGCGTCAGGTCCGCACCGATGCCGCGCTTGGTCATGCTCACTACGGCCATACCAACAAGCTTATTGATGATGCGTACGCCAATGAGCAGCAGGAAGATCGCCAGGGCGATCTTGGGCGCATAAGCGACGGCATTGTCCATGCCGTTTTCAAGGTACTCTTGAAGTTTATCCGTTTCCATGTCGCGAAAATAGCAAGAGCATCAACGCTTGCCAAATTCCTCTTCCGCTACCCGGCGCACTTCGTCGGCGACCCGCCAGGCGACTTGCTCGTCGAGCGTGGGCGGGATGACGCGGTCGACGTGCGGCTCGCGGATGTGCTCGGCGATGGCGCGGGCGGCGGCCAGTTTCATGTTGGGCGTGATGCGCGGCGCGCGGGCGTCGAGCGCGCCCCGGAAGATGCCGGGAAAGCCGAGGACGTTGTTGATCTGGTTCGGCAAATCGCTGCGGCCGGTACCGACGATGGCCGCGCCGCCCGCCTTCGCTTCGGCGGGCATGATCTCCGGCGAGGGGTTGGCCATGGCGAAAATGATGCTGTCGGGCGCCATCGTCGCAATGTCATGGCGGTCGAGTAGATTGGCGACGGATACGCCGATGAAAACGTCGGCCCCGACGATGGCGTCTTTCAGGCTGCCCGTCTGGTTACTCTGGTTAGTGAACGCCAGCACTTCCTTTTTGGCGTAGTTGAGGTTATCCCGCCCGGCGTGGATGATGCCCTTGCTGTCGCACATCACGATCTCCCTGACCGGCGTGGCGAGGGGCGAATCGGGGTTGTCCACCGACTTGAGCAACCGGGCGATGGCGATGCCCGCCGCGCCCGCGCCGTTGATGACGACGCGCAGGTCTTCCATCTTCTTGCCCACCAGCCTGGAGCCGTTGAGCAGCCCGGCCAGGGTAACGATGGCCGTTCCGTGCTGATCGTCGTGAAAAACGGGGATGCCGATGTCCTGCA
>ENA-ORXT01002675-ORXT01002675.1-marine-metagenome-genome-assembly--contig:-NODE-2675-length-20870-cov-19.757611_pt1 | contig 20870 bp, 17 predicted proteins | sample MGYA00237868_ERZ511482 | MGnify/ENA metagenome assembly ERZ511482
GAAGAGTTCCGCGTGCTGAACGAGTCATTCGCAGCTGGTGATGTCAGTCAGGACGACTTCGATTTCCGCAAAGCAGAGATCTTCCACGCGATGGGATTGGGCGAAGCGCCCGAACCCCGCGAAGAGGTCGATGCTGAAGGTGCGGCCGAGTCGGCCGACTGATCTTCGCAGTCTGAGAACCAACGAAGGCCCCGCGTTTCGACGCGGGGCCTTCGGCGTTTTCCGGTCACATCGGGTCACATCGGGGACTGCTTGGGTTCCGGCACCAACGTGACTGGCACCAGCGTCACTGGCGCACACAGTCACGTTCGTGCCAGTCACGTTCGTGCCTGTCCCCGATGTGACCCGATGTGACTGGATGCTGGAATGAATGCGGCGATGCGTAAGTTGTTGCGTGCATGGCTGACTCGACCAACGGACCCACCGCTGCGCTCTACGACCTGGTGATCATCGGGGGTTCCGCCGGGGGACTGTCGGTCGCGATCTCCTCGCTGCGCTCCGGGCTGGAACGCATCCGCATCGTCGAATCGTCGCGACGGGTTGCGCTGCCCGACCTGATCGGCCCGAACCAGCTCGATGTCGGCTTCGGTGAGACCGCGACCTCGGTCGAGGTGCACACCTTCGACGGTGTCGACACGCTTGTCGTGAACACCGACCGGCTGAGCTACCGGACTCGTGCCGTGCTCGTTGCCGACCGGCGCGACGACACCGAGTGGCAACCGCCGATCGCGGTGCCCGACACCGACCGCGTTCACGTCGACCGGTTCGAGGCGGGCAACGACCAGGACATCCTCGTGGTCGGCCTCTCTGACCATGCTGTGGAGTTGACCGCCCAGTACGCCGACGGCGGCAACCGCGTCGTGCTCGCCGCGAGCGGGATGGACCCGACGCTGCTGTCACCGGCGGGCGCCAGCGTGCTGCGCAAGCTCGAACGGGACCGTCAGGCAACGCTGCTGTATCGGTCGACACCCCAGCACATCACCCTCGACGGCGAGTTCCCGATGGCCGAATTCGGTGATCGCCGGACGCCGGATCTGCAGTTCGATCACATCGTCTTCGCGTCACCGCGATCGATGCTGAGCCCGGCGGAGATCGGGGCGACCGACGCCGCAATGGCATCCGGCAAAGTCTGGTTCATTGGCGACTCGGGCCCCGACGCTCCGGCGACCACGGCACCGGGCTGGCAGGTCGGCGTTGCGCTGGCCGAAGCCTGCTTTCCCGAACTCGACCCACCGGCGCCCCCCTCGCCGATCGAGCGGCGCGCCCGCCACACCGGCGCGATCGACGAGCTCCGCGAGGAGCACTACAACGCGACGATCACCTACTTCGAGCCGACGCACTCCGACCTGTGGGTGCTGCGCGTCAAGCCTGACAACGGCGACACGTCGTACCTGCCGGGCCAGTACGCGTCGCTCGGGCTCGGGTACTGGGAGGAGCGGATCGACGACGCTGCCGACCCTGAGGCCGAGAAGCGGTGGGACAAGTTGATCCGTCGTTCCTATTCGATCTCGTCGCGCATCTTCGACGAGTTCGGCTATCTGACCGACGAGAACGGCCTCGACGAACTCGAGTTCTACATCGTCCTCGTCCCGCCGACACCGGAGAACACCCCGGCACTCACCCCGCGCCTCGCGTTGAAGCAGACCGGCGACCGGATCTACCTCGGCCCGAAGGTCGCCGGCCGGTACACGCTCAACGCAGTGCAGGATCCGCATGCCGAGATCGTGTTCTTCTCGACGGGCACGGGTGAGGCACCGCACAACGGGATGGTCATCGATCTGCTGCGCAAAGGCCACACCGGTCCGATCATCTCAGCGGTCACCGTCCGCCAGAACGCCGACCTCGGGTACGCGGACAAGCACCGTGACCTCGAATCTCGCTATCCGAATTACCACTACATTCCGATGCCGACGCGTGAGGAAGGCATCCCGAAGCGGTACCTGCAGGACTTGATCAAGGACAACGACTTCTCCGAGCAGCTCGGCGTGACGCTGTCGCCGGACACGTCGCACATCTTCCTGTGTGGCAACCCGGCGATGATCGGCCTCCCCGAAGAGGTGGACGGTGAGGAAGTGTTCCCGGAGACGACCGGCGTCGTCGAGTTGCTCACCGAGCAGGGCTTCACCCTCGATCGCCGTAACGCTCCCGGCAATATCCATTACGAGGAGTACTGGTAGCCGCTGCTGGGTCGGCTGCTGCGAGACCGTCGGTCGCGGTAGAGCGGACCGCCATCGGCGGGTACTGTGGCCACATGAAGATCAGCATCACGTACTGCCTGCCCTGAAATTACTGGCCGCACGCCGTGCGCGTGAGCGACGAGATCATGTCGAACTATCAGCACGTGGTGAGTGAGTTGTCCCTGGTGCCGGGTCGGGCTGGGGTGTTCGATGTCGTCGTCGAGACCGAGTCGGGTCCCGAACGGATCTACTCGAAGAAGCGGACCGGCCGGCAGGCGAACCCGGGCGAGGTACTGACAGCAATCGAGGCGCTGCTGCCGGACGGCACGCTCCGCTACGGCACCTGACTGCACCCACGGACCAACTGTCGCACTGCGCAGGCGAGCTGAAACGCTGACGACATCAGCCCGGAACGTCACGTTGCTGGTGTGCTTGGCCCCAGCGTGTCGACGTTTTCCGGAGCGGGCAGGCAAATTCGGTCAGACTGGTCACGGAGATCTCGACAAAAAAATCCCGAGGTTTCTGTCATCTGGCACCCCTCCCTGAACTCATTCCACATGACGACGGCGTCTCGCCGTTGCAACGTGAGACAAGGAGACCCAACATGTTGATCAACCCCAGGCACGCAGCGAGTGCCGGTCTGGCCGCCCTCGTCGCCTGCGCGATGCTGTTCGCCGCCTGCTCGGCCGAGGAGCAGTCGAGCGCGACCAGCACCGCCGACGCGGCCGTCGAGGCCGTCGACGACACTGCTGCAACGACCGCCACGACACCGGCGACGACACCGGCGACGCAGCCGGAGACCACCACGACGGCCACGACGGCACCGCCGCCCACCGACCCGCCGCCCACTGACCCGCCGCCGACCGACCCGCCGCCGACCGACCCGCAACCGACCGACCCGCCACCGACCGACCCGCCCCCGCCGACCGACCCGCAACCGACCGACCCGCCGGCAGTGGATCCACCGACGTTCACGTCGTTCAACGCGACCAACGTGTCGGCGTGCGCCGCACCGGACGTCTCGATCGCAACCATCGCCCGCATGGTCACCCTGTCGTGGGAGATCGAAGGTGCCGACAGCGTCTACGTGGCAATCGACAATGTGGACGGTGCCTTCGAGGAGAACTTGCCTGCCGTCGGCTCGATGCAGCTCGACGTGCCGTGCCCGGACGGCAACACCTTCTACGTGGTCGCCGAGAACGCCGGAGGGCGGACCGTGATGGAGGCGCAGCGCTGACCAGCGCGAGTTCGACCCCATGCCCGCAACCGACACCGACCTCGTCGCCGCTGCCCTGCGCGGCGACCAGTCAGGAATCGCTGCGATCTACGACCGCTACGCCGACCGGCTGCACAACTACGCCTGGTCGGTCTGCCGGAGCCACGCCGATGCCAGCGACGTGCTGCAGGACACCTTCGTCACTGCATCGCAGCGGCTGGGGCAACTCCGGGACCCGGAGAGGTTGCGGCCATGGCTGTACGCGGTTGCCCGCTTCGCCGGCCCGTTGCCGACTCGTGTGTTCCAGACCGGCACCGTTCCGGTCACCGTGGTGCTCGACACCAACGACATCAGCGAGACCCAGGCCACCACGACGCACCACGACCACACCGAGCTGACCGACGAACTCCGCCAACTCGCCATCTCCGACAGTGCACTGCGGGCACCCGCCCACAGGGCCACCGGCTACGCGATCACCGTGCAGCTGCAGGGGTTCTTGACCGGCGGCATCGTCATCGAATGGGTGACCACGGTGTCCGAGCCGGGCCGCCAGCAGTCAGCGGTGTTCTCGAGCCCCGATGGCGACTGCGATGTGAGCATCAACTTCACCGTCGTCGAGATCGACTGACACCCACGTGCCGAGCACGGCGATCGGTGAGCGAGCTCAGTCGCCGTCGATCTCGCTCATTGCATCAGCGATCATGTCGGAGACGTCGCCGGGAATCTCGGCGGCGTCTTCGGCTGCGAAGGCGTCAGCGAGCTCGGCGGCGTCGAAGATCTGCGACAGCGAGATGGCGACGGTCTCCAGGTCGCGGGTGGCACAGGCTTCGAGCAGGCCGTCGGTCATCGACTCGTCGACCGGCAGGAACCCGCCGTAGGACCGATGGGTCTCGCCCACCGGAAGCGGCCGGCCGCAGATCAGTGAGCCCACCTCGAGTGGCTCCTCGGGGACGGTGCCGACGATGGTGATGCGATCGCGACTGGCCAGCTCGACGAGTTCGAGTTCGGCGTGCGTCGACTTCTCGACCTGGAACACGCTGCGCGGCGCGACGATCCACTGTTCGGTCAGTTCGATCTCGTCGGCGGGCAGCACGCCACGTTTGGCGGTGAGGAAGCGGTCGGTGACCTTGCCTTCGTGCAGTGCGATGTCGGTCGGGATGTAGGACTGTTCGAGCATCGCAGCGAGGTCTGAGGTCGTGATGCTGCTCGTCATCTCGGCGACGACAGCGTCGGGCAGGGTCGGATCGGTGAGTGCCAGGAAGCGCATCATCTTCAGGTACAGCCAGGCTGCGCGGTCGTTGAGCGAGTGCAGTTCGTTGCCGAGGTGACACTGCTTGTACTTCTTGGCCGACCCGCACGGGCAGGGGTCGTTGCGCCCGGCAATCGGCTTGGGTCGGAGTGCGGCGAACGGGGCGATCTCCTCGGCGAGTTCGGCGCCGAGGCCGTGCTCGCTGGTCAACGGGTCGTAGGCCGCGTCGAGGTCGATGTCGGTGTTGACCCCGGCGGCGCGGAGGAGGTCGCGGGTCTCGACCGGGTTGCTGGCGTCGGCCTGGAGCCCGGCGAGATCGATGAGCACCGCGGCATGGCCGGACTCGCGAACACTGTCGAGCAGGCGTACCGACTCGTCGCTGTCGAACCGGACCGCGGCCTGGCGCGAGCGGAGCCACGTGACTCCAGCCCGACCCGGCGCCGAGTCGCCGCCAGGCGTGATCTGATCGACCGCGATCTGCTCGACGAAGGGCTGGAGCCGATCGCCGGTGAGGCCCTCGTCGGCCCAGGCATCCCACGCCGCGAGTGCGACGGTCGGGTCGTCGAGCGCGATCTGGAACAGAACGTTGGACGCCTCGCGTTCGGCTTCGGTCTCGCCGAGGGCCGGGTCGCCCTCTTCGGCGAACAGTGATGCGGCGCCGGTGAGCAGCATGAACATCTGGACCTGTTGGTCGTCGAAGCCGAACCGCACCTTGAGACGCTCGGCCGCCTCGGCGTCGATCAGGTCATCTACGTCATTGGGACCAGTGTGCGGACCAGCATCCAGGTGCGTGTGCTGATCGCTGTCCGGGTCGGGCGTGGCGTCGTCGTTCACCTGTGCAGCCTGCCAGCGAGTCGGGGAGTTACCGCGTCGACCGGTTCCGCGCAGACGATGCAGTGCAGACAGATTCAGTGCAGACAGATGCAGTGCAGACAGATGCAGTGCAGAAACAGATGCTGCGCAGACAGGTGCCGCCGAGAGGTCGGGCGGACGATGCCGTCAGGCTGGGCTGAGGCTGGTGAGCCCGTGTGCTGCGGCCGCCTCGAGGAGGCGGTCGTCGTAGGCAACGATGCCGTCGCAGTCCTCGCCGAGGTCCAGCGCAGTGGCGAGATGGATCGCGTCGAGACTGCGCAGCCCGACGGGTTCGAGCCGGCCGGCAGCGTCGAACACCCCGGCTGTGGCGGGAAGGAAGTCGATGGCATCCAGCGCCTCGGCGATCGGGAGCAGGTCCGCCATGCCGATCCGTGCCGCTGCGCGCAGGAGCTCGGTTCGAAGCAGGTCGCTCGCGACGAGTTCGGGTGACGTGGTCGCCACCCATTCGTGCATGGCTCGAGTTTCGGGTTCGACGGTGATCAGCTTCACGACAGCGGAAGTGTCGATGTACCAGGCCACGGGCGCTCAGTACCGCTCGTCGTCGCGCAGCGCATCGAGGGTGTTGCTGAGCGACGGACCGTCGGTGATCTCGGTGGTCGGCATCGCCAGCTCGTCGGGTCGGGCGGTGGCTCGACGGACGAGGCCCGCGTTGCGCATCTCGGTCAGTCGGCTCGCGCGCAGCGGCACCAACCGGGCCACCGGTCGGCCCCGGTCGGTGATGGTGATCACGTCGCCCGCGGCAGCTTGGCGAACCACCTCCGATGCGTTCTGTTTGAGTGCTCGAATCCCGACGCTGGACATGTGCTTCATGGTAGCACTTGGTGTCAGTAGTGCGTTCCCCGAGCCAGCGCCGCACTGTCGCCGCGCGGTCGGCACCTGCCACACTGAGGTCATGGGCACACAGGGCAACGCACAGGGCAGTACGGACTACTTGACCGTCGGCGCGGGTGCCATGGGGATGGCCTTCGCTGACACGATCCTCAACGAGACCGAGGGCACGACCATCACGATCGTCGACCGTCATGCCCGCCCGGGCGGCCACTGGAACGATGCGTACCCGTTCGTCCGGCTGCACCAACCCTCGGCGTTCTACGGGGTCAACTCACGCCCACTCGGCGACGACCGGATCGACGCGGTCGGCTGGAACGCCGGCCTATACGAACTGGCGTCAGGCGCCGAGGTGCTCACCTACTACGACCATCTGATGCACCGCGATTTCTTGCCATCGGGACGTGTCACGTATCTCCCGATGAGCGAGTACGAACCGGCGAGCGGCGAGGTCGTCTCGCTGACGACGGGTGAACGATCGACGCACCCGGCGACCACGCTCGTCGACGCGACCTACATGAAGGTGAGTGTCCCATCGCAACGTCCACCGGCCTATGCCGTGGCCGACGGCGCACACTGTGCGCCGTTGAACGATCTGCCGAAGATCGAGCGGCCTGACGACGGTTACGTGGTGATCGGTGCCGGCAAGACGGGCGCGGATGCGTGTCTGTGGTTGCTGAAGAACGGTGTCGATCCCGATGACATCCGCTGGGTTATGCCGCGCGACTCGTGGTACCTCGATCGCAAGACGATTCAGCCGGGCGAGTTCTACGAGGGCACGGCGGAGCGGTTCATCTCCCAGTTCCGTCACGTCGCTGAGTCGGACTCGATTCCCGATCTGTTCGACCGGCTCGAAGCGGATGGAATCCTGAAGCGGCTGACCACCGACGTGGAGCCGACGATGTATCGGTGTTCGACGATGACCGACGCCGAGCTCGAGCAGTTGCGGCGCATCACGAATGTGATCCGGATGGGGCGAGTGCAGCGCATCGATGCCACCGAGATCGTGCTCGATGAGGGGTCCGTGGCGACGACGCCGAACACGGCGCACATCGATTGCACCGCCGATGGCTTGGAGCGTCGCCCGATCGTTCCGGTGTTCGACGGCAACCGCATCACGTTGCAGACGGTCCGTCATTGCCAGCAGGTGTTCAGCGCGGCGTTCATCGCGCACTGTGAGGCCGCCTATGACACCGAGGACGCGAAGAATCGCCTGTGCGGTGTGGTTCCGCACCCCGATTCGGCGAACGATTGGATCCGGACTGCCTACGGCAACTCGCTCAACGGCGGCCGGTGGGCGCTTGACGCGGATCTGCAGGCGTGGCTGGCATCGAGCCGGCTCGACGGTTTCAGTACCGCTGACACGCCGAGCGACGACTTGATGACCGTGATGATGGGGGCTCTGGAGCACGCCGAGCCAGCTCTCGAAAAAATGGAGCAGTACATCGCGGAACTCGACTCCGCGGACGCGCCGGGCGAGTAACGAGGCGTCCGCTTCATTGGCGACCATCACAGCCGGTGGCTGGCAACGCGGCCGGATGCAAGCGGTCAGCTCGGCACTTGCTCAACGACTACGGGTTTGCGATCTCGATGGCTTGGACGGCAGCGACCTGGATCGGCTCCGAGCGCCACGACTCAGGGTCGTTGTAGGTCAGCGGCCCTGACGAAGTGATCTCCCAGAAAAGCGTTGTGCGAGTCACGAAGGCATTGGGGACTTCGGTGCCGATCGATGACGAGTTCTCATAGCGGTAGGTGCAGTAGGAAGAAGCGTCGATCCTGAATGGAGCTGTTGCAGACTCGTACGAGCACCTAGTTCCTGTCGATCCCGGTTCTCCGGAGACGAACTCGATGCGGCTTGGCGTCGCTTGGACCCACGCCGTGACCGAGCCCAAGAGATTGCTCACAGTCACCTGTTCGCGAACGGCTTCGACCGGGGAGATCCGGATGTCGTTGTCGACCGTGACGTACACCCAGCCAAACTCAGGATCCTTGTTCGGCCAAGAGATGTCGGGAGCCTTCAGTCGCTCGATCACCCCTGCGAAGAGAGAGGAGATGATTCCCTCCTGGGTTGGCCGTCGGATCCAGTACAGCTGAATCGTTCCAGCTTCGAAACCCGACGCATCTGCGGCCTCGTCGGTGGCGCAGGCGGTGAGCCATTGAACGTACTCAACTTCGAATGTTGGGTCCGTAACGAAGGAGAATCCGAGAACGTTGCCAGGTGTGACAGAGCTTTGCAGAGTCTTCGTTTCACCGCTGAGCTCGTAGCCGATGTCCTCCGTGGTGTTCTTAGAGATTCCAGTCGACCTTGAGACGTGGGCCTCATACCCATCGTGATCCAGGCACGGGTTCACGTAACTCGCGGCGTTCTTGTTCGCTCCTGGCGGGTCTTGAAAATCTGCGAGGATCTCGGTGCCGATCTTTCCTTGGACGGCGTCGTCCCGATTCGCACGAACAGTTCCTCCGGGGACCGCAAGTGTGACGAGAAGGATGGCCGAGCCCGCCAGACAATGCGTTAACCGATTCATCGGCAATAGCCGTCGGGTTTGCCTGGCACGGTCTCGATCGTTTCCTTGATCTGCACCGCCCACCGCTCATCGATGCGGATGAGTTGGTACTTGGTCTTGTTCGATTCGTCGAGAGTGTCAACGATCTCGTCGGTAGTTTCGGTCGCCGGGGTCAAGAGTGTTGATCCGTCGTACGAACAGATCAACGCAACCGCCTCGGTTCCATCGGGCGTAAACTCGACGGATTCGACGACGAAGACCCAGGTTTCGGCGTCGATCGCTGTGACCCCCTGCTCATTCCATTCCTCGGCCAGTGCCCCGTTTCCAGCGGCGTAGGCCGATGCTCCGAAACGGAGAGCTCGTGCCGAGTCGCAGTTGGGAAGCTCGCTGAGACAGTTGCGGAACGCCGTCAGATTCGAGATCGCTGCTTGCTCGACCTCACCTTCGCGTGATGTCGGGTCGAATAGCGTGTTGGTAGGGGCGGGGTCCACGGGCTCAATAGTGGTTTCGGTGGGACTATCGGTGTCGTCGGTAAGGGGCACGGTGTCGACGACGGCTTCTGGAAGAGTGGTCGAAGTCGTTGTGGTCGAGGTGGTTGTCGTGCTCGACGTCGTGGTGGTCGTCAACGTCGAGGTGGTCGTTTCCGGCTCTTCGACCACTTCGGTCGTGATGGGTGGCTCGGTCACCGGAGCGACCGTGCTGTCGCTTGCTCCTTCAGAACCGGAGCACGCGGCCATCACGGATGCCGCTGCAACGAGCGCTGCCGTGTACCGCATCGGGCCCCGACTCATCGTTACTCGCACTGCTGCGTCTCCCACGGTTCCATCTCCTGCTTGCTCGGTCCACCGACTGCTTGCAGCCACTGCTACCCCCGACCGTAGAGCCGCAAACCGATGAATCGGTCGCGGGCCCGCGCCGAGATTCTGGCAGGCCCGCACCGAGATTGTGGCAGGATCTCGTCGATCTCGCATGGGGACAACTCCCCGCCTCACTCCTCACGACGCACAAAGCCGTCGTGGCGCGGGCATTCAGGGCCCGGGCCGTACGGTGGGTGTCGTGACCGTGCACACGTTCCACTTGGCACGAACGAGCCTGCTGACGACTGCCAAGGCATTCGTTCGGCCGCCCTCGTCGACCAGCGTGCCCGGCCTGCACTACGCCGAGTGCATGTCGACGATGCAGCTCGGCGCACCGGTCCTGTCGCCGAAACGACTGCAGCTCACCCGCCTTGCGATATTCGCTGCCTGGGAAAGCGAGGACGCGATCGACGACTTCCTCGCCAGCCCCGGCCTCGGCAACGACCTCGCAGACGGCTGGCATGTCCGCATGGAGTTCCTGCGCAGGTGGGGCCACATTGCCGAGTTCGACGGGCTTCCGATCTCGACCGGCGAGACCGACCCTGAACTGCCCGTCGTCGCCGTCACGCTTGCCCGGTTGAAGCACACCCAGTTGCTCCGGTTCATCAAGTGGGGCAAGCCGGTCGAGGAACTGGTGCGTGACGACCCGGGGACCACGATCTCACTCGCAGCGATGCACCCGTTCAACACCGTGTCGACGTTCTCGGTCTGGAAGTCGCAGCGCGAGATGACCGACATGGTGCGCGGCCACAGCGAGAACCCGGACCCCGAACGCCATGCAGCGGCGATGCGCGAACGGAGCCGCAAGGACTTCCACTTCGAGTTCACCACGCTCCGCTTCCGTGCGCTCAGCGAGCACGGCACCTGGGACGGGCGCAGCAACATCGTCCCGACCGAACCAGCCGTCTGAACGACGACACCCAACGAGCTACTCGCCTGTCGGCTCGCCGCAGCTCTCGTAGTAGCGGGCTGAATCGAACGGTGCGACGCCCGTCAGCCAACGCCACTGACCATCGGCCCCACGACGGAACAGCGCGTGTCGGAGTGCGGAAAAGGGCGGTTCGACCACCGGCCCGTCGTCGGAGTCGACGGTGCGTTCCGGGAACTCGGCGAAGTACACGAAGCTCAGGTGGTCGGCGTCGGGACCCGACTGGCCCATCTCGCAAACGGTGATCATCGCCCGTTCCTCGGCGGGCTCTGGATCGTCCGACTCGATGCCTTCGACGACGTTTGGATACGCAGTCGAGCGAAGGTCTTCGGTGACCGCCGCCCGGTCGATGTCGCCCGATCCGACAGCTGCGTACTCGTAGTCGATCAGTGCGGGGAACCAGACGGCGGGGTCGTCGCCGGTGAACTCGGGGAACTGGGCAGTGGGCAGTGACGCGTCGGCGTCGGAGGGCGTGGCGTCGAAGATGTTCGCTGTCAGATCGCACGTGGCCGGACCGTCGACCTCGTCGAACTGCGCTTCGACGACCTGGCTCTCGGTCGGATCGAGCCGCCACAGCACTGCGGGTTCGTCCGCCGTTGCGAGCAGCTCACCGGTCTCGGAATTCTCGACGACGAACTGGAAGTGGAAGCCGACCGGGGACAAGCCCGTGTTGACCGCCCTGACCGACGCCACACCTTGGTCGCAAGTGAAGTTGTCCAAGACGACGGGCGGGAACTGGCCGTTCCAGAGTCCGCTCCCGCGCGCTTCGACTTCCATTGCGGCTTCGATGCGCGTGATCGCCTCGCCGCACGCCTCGCGCAGCACGGCGACGCCGTCTCCCTCGCCACCGGCCGCGATGTACCCCTCGGCGGCGCCGGCAAGGCTCGTCTTGCGCGTTTCGTATCCGGCGCCGGTGAGCGCGGTGCACGTCTCGTCGACGAATGCGACCGACGGTTCGATCGTGGTCGTCGGCGCGACCGTCGTCGAGGTGGTGGTGCTGGTCGTCGTACTCGTGGTGGGCGTGGTGGTGGGCGTGGTGGTCGTGGGCTCGGTCGCAGGCGTAGTGAAAGCGGTATCGACGGTGACTTCGGGAGCGGACGCCGGTGATGCGCTCGAGCCTCCGGAACAGGAGCTGACCAGCACCGCTCCTGTGACGAGCACAGCTGCGCGTCGGTGCGCGCGCTGTGTTGAGGGGCTGGGGTTGCGGGGAGTCGAGTGCATCTCGCGAAAGTGGTCCATATCTCTCCAGTGGGTCCGGAGAACTGCGAAAGGGAAAGTCCGGCTCAGCGGGCGGCGATGGCCGTGCCGGCATGGAAGCCGTTGGTCCAGGCGTTCTGGAAGTTGAAGCCGCCGGTGATGCCGTCGACGTCGACGACCTCCCCGGCGAAGTACAGGCCGTCGACGAGCTTGCTCTCCATGGTCTTGAAGTTGATCTCGTCGAGGCACACTCCGCCGCACGTGACGAACTCGTCCTTGTTCGTGCTCTTGCCGGCCACCGCGAAGCTCGACGCGGTGAGCTCGCTGACCAGCCGGGCCGCAGGTGCCTTACCGAGCTGCGACCACGTCGTGTCGCCCGGAATCTCAGCGGCGTCGATCAGGCGCAGCCACAGCCGCTTCGGGATCGTGGCGAACGGGCTGCGGCTGGACAGTTGGCGCTTGGCGTCGCTGGACCGCCTGTCGGCAATGACCGCGACCGGGTCGTCGTCCGGCAACCAGTTCACCGTGATGTCGAAGCGGTACTGGCGCTCGGCGAGTTCGCGCGCACCCCATGCCGAGATCTTCAAGATGCCCGGTCCGCTCAGCCCCCAGTGCGTGATCAGGACCGGGCCGCGGCTGCGGAGCTTGCTCTGCTGAATGCTGACCTCGGCAGGCGCCACCGACAGCCCCAGCAGACCCTCGAGTCGCGGATCGACGATCTTGAAGGTGAACAGCGACGGTGTCGGAGGCAGCAGTTCATGACCCAGGCTCGCAGCGAGGTCGGCTCCGGAAGCCGACCGAGTGCCGCCGGTGGCGATGAGCACACTGCCTGCCGAATACGTGATGCCGGCATCGGTCGCCACGTCGAAGTGATCGTCGTGCTTGACGATCGACGTCACGCCTTCGGAAGTGTGGACCTCGACCCCAGCGGCATCGGCGGCATCGAGCAACGTGTCGATGATCGTCTGTGAGCTGTCGGTGTCGGGGAACATCCGGCCGTCGGCCTCGGTCTTGAGGGTGACACCGCGACTGGTGAACCACTCGACGGTGTCCGCGACACCAAACCGGTGGAATGGCCCGATCAGCGACTTCTCACCGCGCGGGTACTTCCCGCTCAGCTCCCGGGGCTCGAAGCACTCGTGGGTGACGTTGCAGCGGCCACCACCGGAGATCTTCACCTTCTGCAGCAGCAGTGGCGACTTCTCGATGATGAGCACCGACTTCGTCGACTGCTCGGCGCACGTGATTGCGGTGAAGAACCCTGCAGCCCCACCACCCACGACGATGAGGTCGACGAACATGGTGGATCACTGTACGGAGACTCAGGCCAGGGCGATCTGTTCGGGGTGGAGATCGAACAGGTTCGGTGTGTCGTGCGACGAACCACCCGAACCCGGGCCGCCTGAGGTCGCAGGCTCTTGACCGATCGAGTCGGTGCGGGGTGCGGCGGCACCGGGCGGTCTGCTCACTTCGACGGTGCCGTCGGGGTGATGGACGGCCAGTTCGGTGCCGTTGCCGGTGATCTTCCAACCGGGCTGATGGCTCATCTGATGGTGCCGGTGGCAGAACAGCGCACAGTTCTCATCAGTTGTCGGCCCGTCGTCGGTCCATTCGATGATGTGGTGCGCATCGCACCACGTGGCACGAATCGTGCAGCCGGGCCAGCGGCAGTGCTGGTCGCGGGCGACGAGGGCGAGGAAGAGGTTCTCCGACACGAGGCGGGTTTCGTGACCGAAGTCGAGGATCGACGACCCGGGCCCCGTGATCACCCGGTGAATTCCGGCGTCGCAGGCGAGCTTGCGCACGGTGGCCGGGTCGAGCGTGGGGCCGACATGGGTGACGCCGCGTTGCCCGGCGCGCTCGACGATCGTGTCGAACGGAACCGTGGCCAGCAGCTTGTTGTTGGAACGACCGCCTTTGATCTTGCCCTTGGCTGCCGCGTGGGCGACCTGGGTGAGGGCATCGGCTCGGCGTTGATCGCGGGTGTGGCGCGTGCCGTCGTTGTACGACTGGTTCATGATGCCGTCGAGCGTGGACCGCACGATTGCGCCGGACTCGGGGTCGAGCAACCCGTCGATGCGCGTCATGCCGTCGGCCTGATCGGTGATGTGCAGGTAGCGGCGCGCGCGTTGAGCGTCGGCGATGTCGACATCGCGTTCGGGGTGCTTGCGGGCACGCCAATCCTCGACGGCCGGCTTCACGGCGGGAAGTGGCAGGTCGGCAACAGCGTCGAGGAGTTCGGTGTCGACCGCTTCGTCACCGGCAGCGCCGACGACGGTCGAGGCCTTGTCCGACGAGATCGACCCGGACGTGACCGCATCGCTCAGCGCATCAGACTTCGACATCGCCTCGCCCAACTCGGTGGCGTTGCGGTTCTTGCGTGCCGACGTTCCGGTTTCCTTGGCCAACCACTCAGCAGTGTCTCGGCTGCCCGTGCCGATGAATGCACCTGCTGCGTCGGCGGCGAACGTGGCCCGCGCGATCTGTGCCTCGAGCCGTGACTGCGCCTGCTTCAGCGTGACGAGCAACGGCTTGCGCTCGTTGATGTCGATCTCATCGAGGTCGACCCGGCCCAGCGCGTCGACGGCCGAAAGCACGGCGGTGACGGAGGCGGCGGGTGTCATGAAGATCATGGTATCGAACATATGTTCGGTTGTCAATCGATCGCTCGAGAAACTTCGTGCGGGACGGCGCCGCCGCTACAAGCCGAGGGCGAATCTCAGGCGTGTTGCTGACATCTGCGTCGGGTCGTCGCCGTCTGGTAGGCGTGCGAGCAGCCGTTCGAGCCGCTCCCGGGCAATCGGATCGGCCGCACATTCTCGTGGCGTCATCCCGCCGAGGGCAGGGATGGATTCATCGAGCCAGGCCTGCTCGTGCCGGGCGACCATCTGGGCCACGACTTCGCGCATCTCGTCGCTCGTCGGTGATCCGTTGCCGGGCAATCCGTCCGCACCGTGCGATGCGAGCCGGGTGCGAATTGCCTCGCCAGCGTCACCGACGTGACCGGTGAACTCGGCGTCAGGCAGGTGGTTCGCAACCAACTCGATGATCTCGTCGGCGCGCTGATCGGAGTTGCATTCCGCGGTCAGCGTGTCGCCGTCCAAGACGAAGTTCGCGACGACCGTGTTCGGCTGACCCGTGTCGCGCAGCAGCGTGAACACCTGCACCCTGGCGCCATCATCACTGTCATCATCGTCGTCAGCGATGTGTTCGGGTGTGCATCCCGCTGCCGTCAACGCTGGGCCGACCGTACTCAGGTCAGCCACCTTCCAGGTCAGCGTGTGCCACTCCAGCGGGTCGCCGCTGGTGTTGGTCAGTGTCGGGGGAGCCAGCGTGTGGCCGATCAGGCCCGCCAGGTACAACGGATCGCGGCGGTCGAGAGCATCGAGTGCCTGCTCCACGAGGTGTTCGGCGATCGGGACGAAGCCGGCGAAACTGCGCCACGTGTCGCCGACCGGAAATGCCCGGCCGAGCAGAAGCGTTCCGCGTCGCGTCGTCTGGCTCGGAGTGGTATTGCTGATGGTGAGGCGATCACCGGACCGCAGATCGCGCAGGTCGAGGGTGGTCTCCGTGGTCGCCTCGACTTCGAAGACCGATCGCTCGACGAGCGTCCACTGCGCTGCGATGAGCGCTTCGTCGTCAGGCAGGAGACCATCGCGCTCTGATGCAAAGGCCTCCCCGGCACCGCCTTCGGAAAGCACCAGGTCGACGACGAGTGGCAGGTCGACGAATCGGAGAAAGTCGTAGTGATCGCCTCCGGCCGCCTGCGTCACCTCCTGAGCGAGCTCGGCGGCCAAGACGCGGAATCGGTTTTCGCGGGCGAAGCGGGTCGCCTTGGAGTACAGCCAGACCGCACGATCGGAGAGTGCGTGACGTTCGGCGCCGATGTGGCACTTCTTGTACTTCTTGCCCGAACCGCACGGGCAGGGGTCGTTGCGGCCCGCTGTCGCAGATGGACGGTGGAGTGCGAAGTCGACGATCTCCATGAAGAGGGCGTGGTCCTCGAGTGTCTCGGGATCGACGCCGTCGTGGATCACGCCCGCTCGCCGCAGCAATGTCATTGCTGCCGGCGCATCGCCCTGATCCGAGCGGAAGCCAGCAAGCTTTTCGAGTGCGTCGGGATGCTCGGACCCCGCCGCAACTTGGGCTTCGAGTGTCGCAAGCGCTGTCGTTGCCTCACCCCGGTGGTCGAGCAACGTCGCCCGCGCCAACGCGGCGCCGCCGGCCGGCTGCTCGGCGTGGAGGAGCACTGCCTCGAGGAGTCCGAGCGCCGCATCGGTGCGCGGTTCGTCGCCGGCGTCGGGAGACGCTCCGGAGAGTTCGCCGCAGAACGCTCGCGCCAGATTGGGCAGGTCGAGCGCCACGGCCAGCGTGTTGGCGAGGCTGCGGTCGGCCGGATCGTCGACGTCGGCGAACAGGTCGCCTCTGGCTGTCGCATCAACGACGAGCAGCAGATGGTCCAGCGCTGCGTCGACGTTGTCGCTGAGGTGCCAACCGAGTCGGCGTCGGCGCTTGTCGAGGAGCGCGTCGAGTCGTTCCCAGTCGAACCCGGTCGGAGCAAGGAAGTGGTCGCGGATCTCGAAGCCGGTGCGCTCGGCGAGGTCTGAAATCGGCGGGACGGTCCAGTCGAGGAGGAGGTCGTGGTGATCGGCGAGGAGCTCGTCGAGTACGCCGTCGGTGGTGGCGTGGCGCAGGTCGGGCCCGTCGGTGTAGGCGCAAGCGTCGTAGGCAGCGATGAAGGCGGCGTCGAGTTCGGGAGTCGACGGCGGAGCGGTGGCCAGGTTGGTGACGAAAACGGTGCCGCCGGGCCCGAAGGTAAGAGTGACGGTGCCGCCGCCATCGAGCCATCCGGGTGGGCCGACGATGCGGTCGTCGATCCACACGCCCTCGTCGTCTTTCATCTCGACGTCGTCCCATCGGATCGACTCCCCGGTCGGTTTGCCATCGTCGGTGATGATTGCGAGGTCGCGTTCGATGAGGAAGATTCCGAGGTTGCTGAACGCTTCGAGGGGAAGGGAGTCAGTTGCTGTGTCGATGTCGGTCAACGTGTAGGCCCAGGTCGTGCCATCGAAGATCTGAGGAAGATGGATGAGTCGTTCGCCGCTGACCTCACTGAACTCGCCGCTGTCGAAGAGTTCGTTGGCGATACTGCGAGCGCTGTGTTCCGCGCTCGGTTCGGATGTGAGAATCGCAGCGGTGACATCGTCGATTGGGCATGCCGCAGCGCGGACGTGGTCGGCAGCGAGCCCGATGAGGCGATTGAGACGCAGGTGGCTTGACACACCCTCAGTCTGGTGGGGACGTGCGGCGCCGTCCAACGACGCGACCGGCCGCAGCGTCCGACGCGTCTGAGTAGTACGGGTGTTGCTTGTCACCGATGCGTCGGTGCTGGTCTCAGCGGTTGCCGACTTCCGTCTGACGGGGGACGCTGTCCGCTCCCGTCTCGTTCGATCGAACTCAACAAGGTGTTCACCCTCGCCGAACAGTGAGTGGCGAATCGTGGAAGAGGAGCGCGGTGTCCGATGAAGCTTCCAGCCCGAGCTGTTGGGATGGTCCGGTCAGTAGGCGGTTGCCTCGATCGAGCCGGACAGACGGTTGCCCTTGGTGTCCACCACGCCGTTCACACCCTCGATGTCGTCGAGCAGGTCGACGAGGCGGGTGACTTGCTTCCAGCCGGCGGAAGTGTCCACGACCACCTTGTCGCCGTCGAGACGGACTGCGCGCAGCTGTTTGGCATTGGCGAGATCGTCGTCGCCGGTGATCTCCCAGAGCACCTTGGCGATGGTCTGCAGCCGACCCGGGTCGATCTTGCCCGGCTTCTTCAACTCGGTGTAGAACGAGCGACCCCAACGCATGACCGTCCGCCGATGCGACCATGCGAACGCCAGCGCAGCGGTGCGTGTGAATGGGTTGAACAGCATCGTCAGCTTGCGGAACATGTCACAACGATGCCCGATTCGGCGCCCGGTGACACCTTTCAGAGCACTCAGCCCGTGAAGGTCAGACCGTCGATCAAATCCGGGGCTGATCCCGATCGACGGCGGCGAACCACTCGTCATCTTCACGACGCACACCGGCGTCCGACAGGGAAGTTCGGTCGACGCCGTGACGGACCTCCGTGACCAAGTGCTGGAGACGCTGGAGATCGGCGACTGACGGCGAGCTGACGTCGCATGATCGGTCACCGTTGCGACGCAGGCTCCACGGTCCGGCGAGCTGGGCCTATGTGTCGCGAAGAGCGAGGGTGGCGCGGCAGTCGTCGTGGTTGTAGTCGAGGATGCGTTGGATCATCTCGTGGTTGTTGTCGTGCACGGCCGCGTTGTACCAATCGATGCTGTTGAAGCCGCCGGGGTCGGCGTCGCTCCAGTCGAAGCCGTGTGCTGGGGCCATGACCTTGAGGCTGTGACCGTCGTTGCTGATCCACTTCGGTTTCATGTAGTCGAGCAGGTCGACGTAGCGGTCGTGCTCGATGAAGCCGGTGAGCTCGTCGGCCGAGGGGAGCCCGGGCGCTGCTCCGGTGGCGCTGATCCGGCGGAGGTGGCTGGTCTCGGTGCTGGCGAGGTTGTAGCCGTAGATCGTGACGGTGAGTCCGCGTTGTTCGGCGAGTGCGATCTGTTGCTGCAGCCAGGCCCAGAGGTCGGCGACGAGTCGGGCCTCGATCTCGGTGGTCATCGTCTCCCAGTTGGCGAACGAGACGTACGTGCCTGAGGGCTCGGGCCAGTCGGGAAGGTTGTGGGTGAGGAGCGCTCCCCAGAGGTAGACCTGCGCCGGGTTGACCGTGCATTCGAGGTCGAAGTCGATTTCGATGTCGCCCCGCGGGATCTCGACGGGCTGCCTGATGATCGGCCCGCCGGCTTGCACGGAACGTGCATTTTCGATCTGCTTGAGCAGCGCCGCCGGCTTGATCGGTGTGGCGTGGTAGGCGAGGGTCCGCTCGCACAGTTGTTGCAGCCGGCCGGCGGTCGGGAAGTCGGCGGCCACCTCGTCGTCGACCGCGCTGGCGCTGGGCGTCACCGGCTCGACGGTGGTCGCCCAGGCGTGAGCTTCGACGAGCCGCTTGCCGTGGGCGACGAGTGCTTGCGCTGTTTCGGTGTCGAGGCCGGCAAGTGCCTGAGTGGTCGGGGTTCCCTTGTGGCGGTGCAGCTTCCACTCCGGGTAGTTGACGCCGGTGACGAGGCTGACATCGTCGCTGTTCCGGAGATCGACGTCGCAGACGTCATGCCATGGGCATCGATCGCATTCCTTGGTCTTGACCGGCACGACCGGTGGCGGTTCGGTGGCCGAGGTCCTGGCTGTGGCGTTGTCGGCGATGTCGAGGCGGAACGCGAACTCGAAGTCGTACCGCTCGAGGGCGGTGCGGCTGTTCTTGCCGGAGCGCTTGTGGAACTCCATCGTGTCGTCGATGACCTGGGGTGTCGTGGTTGCGTGAGCCGGCGCGTTGAGGTCGAACCAGACCAGCAGCCCGCGGCTGCCGATCACCCCACCCCAGACGCGCCCGGAGTCGTCGCCCGGGTCGGCGTATCCGAGGGCTTGCAGGTGCCGGTGGTAGTGGGCGAGTTGAATGCAGTCGGCTTCCGAGCGCTTGGGAATGAACTCTCCGCCAGTCGGTGAGAGATCGAGGTTGACGACCAGCCGGGTCTGTTCGGCCGTCGCCGGTTTGTTGGGGATCTGTGTCGCTCGATGGTGCTTGATGTCGATTGGCCAATACCGCGGCGTCGAGGGGTCACGACCTGTGTCGGGGACGCGCATGAGGAGATCGACCTCACTGAGCCGTCGGCCGACGGTGTCGTGTTCGAGCAGTGCGCCCGCAATGAACCGTGCGCCGCGCTGCATTGCTGCCATGGTCGCCTCGACGCGGGCGTCGGCGCTGTCGGTGCCTCGGGTGGCGATGCGAACCAGGTCGTCGCCGTGGATGTCGGCGAGTGAGTCGACAACCGCCGCTTCGAACTCGATGCCCCCATCGAACAGGGCTTGGAGCGCCGTGTCGGGCTCGGCGGGCTGTGCCTTCTCGAACGGATCGCGATCACGGAACACTCGGACGGGGCATTGCCGGGCAACGTAGGCACCGTGGAGTGACGCTTCGCCGCTCATCTCGACTGGCACCTACCCGGGTGCAGCGTCATCGTTGCCATCTGCTCATCCTCTCAGGAAGGTCGAGGCCAGAGCTGCCTCGATGAGCATCGCGACCGAAGGTCTGACGACGAAAAGGCGGTGGAGTCTGCCGAGCAACGTCTCGGAAGTTTCTGCTTGGTCGCGACGCTCATGCCGCGCTCCGTCGTGGTGGGCCGGTGTTGCGGACGGTGCCATCGGGGAAGGTGATGGTGAGCCGACGGTTGGCGTCGAGATCGATGATCCAACCGGCGTGGTGGATCTTCGTGTGATGGTGACTGCAGACGGGGAGCAGATTGTCGATGTCGGTGCGGCCACCATCGCGCCACCAGATGATGTGGTGCAGCTTGCACCGGTCGTAGCCGACCGAGCAACCGGGAATCGCGCACGTGCGGTACAGGCCGTTGAGGGCTCGGCGCTGTGCTCGGTTCGCCAGGCGAGTGGTGCGACCGAGCTGGAGTTCGCCGGGTGCATGCAGGACGACCCCGTTGCGAACGACGACCGTGGAGACCTTCGCGTCGGCGACGAGTTCGGCGAGCACGCGCTGTGGCACCTCGATCGGAATGGGCCACTGCACTGCCACCGGCCCGTGGTCAACAGCTCCGTCATGCCGGCTGTCGTCGACCGAATCGCTCGGGGCGGCGACGTCGATCACGGCGACGAACTCGGGCTTTGCTGACCGGCCCGCTCCGACGCCGCCCTGTGCGATGCGGGCGAAGGCCAGGGCACGCAGGTGCTTCTGCTTTTCGACGGGGTCGCTCGGGCAGGTGTCCGGCGTTGCTTCGGCGAACAGTGCTTCGACGGCGGCATCGAGCGCGGAGGACACCGAGAGCGCAGTGACCGGGTCGAATCGGCCGCGCACGTTCCACATGCCGTCGTTGTCGGTCCAGGTCGACAGCGAGGTCTGCCGCCGCTGGCGTGCGAGTCGGTCG
>ENA-ORXT01002676-ORXT01002676.1-marine-metagenome-genome-assembly--contig:-NODE-2676-length-20870-cov-6.866157_pt1 | contig 20870 bp, 15 predicted proteins | sample MGYA00237868_ERZ511482 | MGnify/ENA metagenome assembly ERZ511482
TAAACTTATAATCTGGCTTAATTGTCAGAATTCTTAAAATCTTTTAAAATGAAAAAAATAATATTACTTTTTTGCTTCGCGATTAGCGCGAGTTTGTCCTATGGGCAAATGAAAGTTGTCACTAATGGCGACGTCAAAGTCGGGAATACATCGGCAAATCCTACAGCTAAATTACATGTTGAAGGACCTGCAGCAACATTTGTAAACGTTTCATCTCAGTCTCCAAATGGATTAACTGGACTTCGTTTCATTAATTCTAATTTTGGTTGGACATTTTTTCAGGGTTCAACTGGTAATTTTACCATTAAAGACGAAGCTAATAATTCAGCAGCCTTTCTCTTCGCTCCTGGCGCGGGTCAGCGTGCAGTGAATGTAGTAGCGGGTGGCAACGTTGGTATTGGAGGGCTTGTAAATCCAGCAGCAAAACTTCATGTGAATGGTGATATTATTGCATCTGCTGTCATTACACCTTCGATGAAATCACTGAAATCAAATATCGATAATTTTTCTTTGGGATTAGATCAGATTATGGATATAAATCCAATGTCATATGTCTATAATGGTAAAGGTGGTATCACTTCAGAAAGAATTCATTTTGGAGTTATTGCTGAAGAATTTCAGAAAATAGTTCCTGAAGCAGTTTTTGCTTATGCTTACAAAGAAGCTGACGATGAAGGTAATGTGCTTTCGACTGAAGAATTCCTTTCTGTAGATGAGAAAGCTATTACTTATATGTTAGTTAATGCTGTCAAAGAGCAACAAGCTATCATTAATGCTCAGGCTGAGAAGTTATCTGCACTTGAAGAAGTCGTTAATACTCTTGGTTCATCAACCGAAATTAACAGAACGAATGTTACATTATCAGATTTTGATCTTGCTGAACTTCAGCAAAATATACCAAACCCATTCGCACTCAATACTCAAATAGAGTATACTATCCCAAGTAAAGCAAATAATTCTCAAATGATTATTTACAATACAGAAGGTAGGATAATGAAGACTCTTAACCTTAATCATGTTGGTCTTGGAGTTTTATCTGTTGATGCATCTGATTTACCTGCAGGTACTTATACATATCAATTAGTTGTTGATGGTAAGAAAATTGACAGTTCTAAAATGGTTGTGGTTGATTAGGTATTAGATTTTATATAGTAAATATGTGATATATAATTACATATTTTTACAAAATTAAAAATAGTTCATTGGTTTGCAATGGACTATTTTTTATTAATAAATATTTTTTTTGGAGTGAGAAAATTAATTAGCAAGGTTACTAAAAAACTATATTTTTCGGGTATAAATGGATTTGTAGACAATATTAGCGCTAATAAAGTATCTGGATGGGTATGGGATTCTCATAGACCTTTTTCTAAGATTCAGTGTGAATACAGTTACAAAGGAAGTATTCGCGGAAAATGCGTTGCAAATGAATACAGAGAAGATTTAGCTAAGAATGGCATAGGTGATGGTTACCACGGGTTTACTATAATTTTAGAAGAAAAGATAGTTGCCAAAGGGGAGCTTAAAGTCTTCATTGGTAATAATAAGCGTAAAATTAAATTACCTTTTCATAAAATACTAGAATCTAGAAAAGTAAAAAAATCTACACTAACGTTTTCTTATTCTTTGTTAGAAGGTAAAATAGTCATTCCTGATTTACAATCGGACATACTTGATTTTAATTTTTTTATTAACGAAACTTTTATTTCCAAAGTTCGCACCAACGAAAATGGTTATTTTAGTGAGCAAGTTCCACTTTTTTTTATTGATAGCACAGTGCATAATGTAAAGTTATACGACTCGACAAACAACCAATTAATTGTTGATCAGAATTTAAAATTCTCAAACAATTTAATTGATGAAATGATAAAGGGGAATTATTTTGATTTAACTTATTATAATTCCCAATTCGATAAACAACAGTTTAGTTTAATAGAAAATGCCATTGATCATTATATTAAGTATGGGTGGAAAAAGGGACTAAACCCTAGCAAGGACTTTGATTCTGCATATTACCTCCAAGTAAATACCGATGTTAAAAGAGCTAATTTTAATCCATTATTACATTATTTGAGTAGCGGCAAATCCGAAGGTCGAGAAACCAAAAGCGTTTTGAATGCCAATGTATTGGATTTAGTTTATAAGAGGAACTCTAGATTATTGAGTTATAATCGAGAACGGACAGAATTTGAAATTGAAAATATAGCATTAAATAAAGTTTACTTTATAATAGAATGTCATGACTACAAAAAAAACGAATTGCAGTCACTTCTAAATTCTATAACTGTAAACAAAAACAGAGTTTATTTAATAGATTGTAAAGATAAAAAAGATTTCGCTGAAGTAATACATTATTTAAGTATTAGCTTAGCACTCAATAAGATAAAGAAAGCAGATGCTGAAGCTCAGATTTTCTTTGCTAAATATCCATTTGTTGAACTAAATTCTACCGCTTTATCTAAAATTAATGTAGTAAAAGGAAAATCTTCTGTACAGACTTTTGATTTGCAATATGTTGATAATCGAAGAAAGGAACAAGTGCTAAGAAATCCTGGAATGTCACGGGAATATTTTTATGAGTTTACTTTAGTTCAGTGCTTATTTTTTATTAATGGGTTGAGTCAGCTTGACGTTTGTAATGAAATTACCACGATTGATCACCTGATAGAAAGTATAGTCTTTAAGGACAAAATAACATTTACAAATTATGATGATGTTATTGGTAAAATTGCAAACATAAGATTTGAAAGCAAGAGCTATCTAAGTAAATATACTCAATTTTATGGCTCCAAAATGGATAAGCCAAGTTCAGTATCAATAATAATTCCATTTAAGGATAAAAAGTCTTATTTAGAGAGATGTTTGATGAGCATTTTAAAATACAAATATATCCACGATATTGAGATCTTGCTGGTAGATAATATGTCCAGTGAATTTAATTCCCATGAATTTGTGAAAGAATTCAAAAATTTACCAAAAAATATAACTTTAAAGGTACTTAACTTCAATGAATCATTTAATTATGCAAAAATAAATAACTTTGCTGCAGCTTCGTCTACAGGTGATTATTTGCTTTTGTTGAATAACGATACAGAAGTAATAAACGAAAATTGGCTTGATGAGATGTTGGTTTTATTAAAATTTGATGATATTGGAGCTGTGGGGTCATTATTATATTTTGAAGGAGATAATATCCAGCATGCAGGAGTTGTAATGGGGATTAAAGGCTTAGCTCATCATGCTTTTTATAATAAGTCGGATGAACAAATTCAATTTTCTATGCACAAGCATTTGAGAGAGGTGACGGCAGTTACTGCAGCCTGCTTACTTACCAAAAGGGCATTATTTTTTAAAATAGGTGGTCTTGACGAAAATTTTGTGGTTTGTGGAAATGATGTCGATTATTGTTTAAGGCTTAGAAAATCTGGATTTAGAATAATGTATACTCCATATTCTAAGTTGTATCATTACGAGTCAGTGTCCAGAGATTCATCAAAAATACCACGTGGAGATTTTAGACAATCATTAAGATCATATTATTATTACTTGATTTATGGAGACCCTTTTTATAACACTAATTTGACGCTCTTAAATACAGAATTAGAAGATGCCTCTGCTGATGAATACTTGGTTTTAAGAAAGGAAATGAACAATTGTCCTGGATGGCATACTTATTTTGGATAAACGAATGATAGTATAGAATGGGATTGAATTTACCACCTGAGATTTTACCATTAAAAAGTAGACCAACTGCTTTCAATGGTAGTAGAATTAGTTTGCTCATACCCTCATGCAATAGCAAATATGTTTTTGGTGGGATATCGACAGCTATAGATATATTCCTAAAATTTGAAAAGTTTTATGATTATATGCGAGTTGTCAATACAGACACCAAAGAAGTTGTGGAATGTGTCAACTCATTAAGCGATTTTAAGGTTATAAATGACGATTTATCCAGTCATGTATATAAAAAAAGTATAGTGTCCGTAGGTGATAGAAGAATGTCGCTACCCATAGGAGAAAATGATGTCTTTATTTGTACATCGTGGTGGTCGGCTTATATCATGAAAGACGTAATAGATTGGCAACAGAGAGCTTTTTCAAAACCGCGCAAATTTATACTATATCTCATACAAGATTATGAGTGTTTGTTTTATCCATGGGGGTCAAAATATGTGTTATGTAAATCGACATATATAGATCCTGATTCATGTATTGCATTGTTTAACTCCAGTTTATTGAAAAAATATTTTGAGAATAATGGTTTTTCCTACAAGCACTCCTTTTATTTTGAACCTGTATTAAACGCTTCTTTAAAAACTCACCTTCATCAGAAAGATGAGGCATACCAAAAAAAGAAATCAATTTTTCTCTATGGGAGGCCATCAGTTGATAGGAATTTATTTGCAGTTGCGGTTGCTGCATTGAAAATATGGTCAAATAACTATGCAGATGCTAATTCTTGGGAAATTAATTCTTGTGGCGAATATCACGAAGATATTGTCTTAGGTAAAAATATTATTAAAAGTAAAGGAAAATTGACTTTAAATGAATATGCTGAGATTTTATCTAATTCAAGTGTAGCTGTTTCCTTCATGATATCCCCTCATCCAAGTTATCCCCCACTTGAGGCCGCCACTTTTGGTTGTAAAGTGTTAACTAACACATATGCAAACAAGAACCTTTCGAATTATCACAATAACATAACAAGTATCGTAGATTTGCGCCCAGAAAATATAGCTGAGAATATATCAAATTTGTGCTCTGTGTATACAGAAGAATTAAATCCTGATACAATAGTGAATTTAGGCTTTATGGAAGAATATTTAAAGAATGATCAAAGAGGGTTTAGTTTTTTTAACAAAATTGTAGAAATTTTAAATGGTAAATCATGAAGAGAAAAATATTTTTCATGCATATTGCAAAAACAGGTGGGAGTTTCATCAATAAAATATTTGAAAATGAAGTAGGCGGTGACGAGTATATTGAGCATTTGGAATCAAATATGAAGAGGTTTGATAATCAGTCATACGTTTCTGGGCATTTGTATTTAAATGTATGGAAATCTTTAAGTGCAGAATTATATGATATTATTACTGTTTTCAGAGATCCATTCGAACAATTAAGATCTCATATTGAATGGATTGATCATTATAATCTGACAGATTATTCTGGTGAATTGAGTGCTTTGGATAACGATACGAAAGAATTGGTTTATATAGTTAAAAATGTAGATTTAACTAATTATCAGGAAATGGACCATTTCTTGACAAATTTGTCAGATAGAGGTATTCAATATTTTGACAATTGCCAATCCAGATATTTACTATTTGATGGAAAAGATGTGAAAAGAACTACTCCAATAACTCTTAGAAGTCAAGGGACCCTTGTTCGAAGGTTATCTGAACTGAAATTGTTTGGGATTACAGAGGATATGAAAAGTTTTTTACAAAATATTTCAGACGAATTTTTAATCAATTTTGATAACGTAAAGATTAAAGAAAAGGTTAATACAGCAAAATCAATTCGTAAGATTCCTATTCATAATAGCCAAATGAGATTTGTGTTAACTAAACGGTTGTACTTAGATATTTTTCTTTTAAATAAGGTAAAAAAACTACTGTCATAAAATTTGATCGAATATGAAATTAAAGATATCAACTGACACACTAATCATAGGAATGAGTCATGTTGAGGCTATCATAAAAGCTAAAAATATTTCAAATGATGATTTTGGGATCGCAGTAGTCAACTTAAATTCAAGTCCTGAATTTTTTGTTCCAAAAGAAAGAAAGCTGTCTCTACAAGGAATTGACCTAGAAGAGGTATCAAATATAATTTTATCTTTAGGAGGTAATTTTCATAACATGTTTGGCCTAATAGAGAATCCTGTAAAGTTTACTGTAGGAGACTTTGATGCTTCTAATCAAGATTCTGAAAGGCATTTTATACCTCATAATATGATGGTTGATTATTTTAGTTTTCGATTGCAGCCTATTCTCTCTCATATGAAAGAATTTAAAAAGCACTTTCCAGATAAAAATTATGTGTGTCTTTTTCCACCTCCACCAATAAATGACGATAACCATATAAGACAATTCCCTGGAATTTTTCGCCCAAGATTAAAAAATGGTATTGTTCCTAAAGAGCTTAGGATGCGTTTATATAAAATTCAAGAAACTGTTTATTCTAAATTTTGTGACAGTTTGAATATAGAATTGGTTTTGCCACCAAATTCAACAATGGATAGTAATGGTTTTCTATTAAAAGATTTTTGGAACAATGACCCTACTCACGGTAATCAAAATTATGGCCGAGAATTGTTGACTCAGTTATCCAAGTATACGTCTAAGAATTAAATTACGAGATATTAGTTTCAAATGAATTGTTTATCGAAATAGTATACCTTTAAATCAAATCAAATGAGTAAAAGACATCCTTATGTTGGCCTCCCCGATTTTCAGTTTTGGAAGAAAGAAAAGGGCATAAAGAATAGCCAAGATTTCGATCCAGTTACTGACATTCCATTTCAAATAAATAAACAAGATAAAATAGTAACTGCTGGTAGTTGTTTTGCTCAACATGTTGCTCGGTATCTTAATATGTCAGGATTTAATCATTTTATTACGGAAAAGCCACATCCAATATTTGATTCTGAATTAGCCTCAAAACACAACTATGGTCTCTTTGCTGCACGATATGGTAACATTTACACAGCAAGGCAACTAAAACAATTATTGTTAAGATCATTTAATGAATTTTTACCGCATGAAAAGGCCTGGACAAAGAGTGGTAATTTTGTAGATCCATTTAGACCACAAATTCAGCCTCAAGGCTTTTCATCTTTATTGGAGCTAGAGCAGGATAGAAAGTATCATTTTGCTTCTATCAGGAAGGCAATCACAGAAATGTCTGTATTTGTATTTACCTTAGGACTTACTGAAGCTTGGGAAGATTCAAGAGATGGATCAGTCGTACCTTTGTCTCCCGGAATAGCAGGAGGAACCTATAATGAAGATGTTTATAAATTTGTAAACTTCTCACTTAGTCAAACACGTGAGGATTTAGAATTCTCATTAAATTATATAAGAAAGATAAATCCTTCTGTAAAGTTTATTGTAACAGTATCCCCAGTCCCATTAAATGCGACTTTTGAAACAAAGCATGTTTTTGTGTCAACTACATATTCAAAATCGATCCTTCGTGTTGCAGCTGAGGAAGTCGCAAATACTTTTGAAGATTGTGTTTACTTTCCTTCTTATGAAATTATAACAAGTCCCTATGTTAGAGGCAAGTATTTTGCAGACGATTGTAGACAAGTTAATGAGGTTGGCGTGTCGCATGTTATGAAGTTGTTCTTAAAGCATTTTGGCGACTTCAAATTAGTAGATTCCTCGCATGGATATGTAGATACTATTTCTGATGTGAAAAGTGAAGTAGAGAATTACATGAAGGAGATGGAAGAGGTGATTGATGTGCTTTGCGACGAAGAAATGATTTCAAATAATTAAGTTAAAATATTTTATTGATGAAGCGTAAAATTCACATGGATGGTTTTTTTAATGAGTTTAAAGGGCCAGCATTGCATGGGATAGAGATTGGAGCATACGACAGACCTTACTTTCCTAGAAAGGAATTTCCTAATATGAAGTATGCTGATGTTTTTTCTACAAATCAACTAAGGGCTCTTGCAATTGCAAATAATAAAAGAAATGTCGATAATGTTGAAACTGTTGATTTTGTTATTGGACAAAAGACTTTAAAAGATTTAGTCCCAGCTAATAAATATGATTTTGTGTTTTGCTCGCATGTGTTAGAGCATGTCCCAGATTTAATTACAACCCTAAGGGATATAGAAGTTATATTAAAGCCTAAAGGGCGCTTATTGTTTGCATACCCTGACAAAGAATACACATTTGATATAACCAGAAAGTCTACGAGTTTTAAAACATTAGTTGACAGATTTGAAAATAATTTAAGGAAGCCTGATCCTGATACTGTCTATGATTATTTTATAAACCATAAACTTGTGTTTACCGGGAAACTGTGGCACAAACTTGAAGGTGGCATAGGCGCTAATACATATACAAAAGAAATAGCAGAAAAAAAGGCAAAATTAGCAAAGACTGAATATGTCGATGTACATACTAACATCTTTAATTCATCTGAATTTGTCAGGATTATTGAAAAGTTAAATCAGAAAGGGCTGATAAAGATGAGTATCGAAAAATATCAACATACGAAAGCACCATTAAATGAGTTTTTCGTTGTATTCCAAAAAAATAAATAATCTACTTACTCCAGTATCTTCTGTCAAAAGCTTAATCTATATGTTAACTTAAAGAGTTAATTATAGTGTGATAAGTGTAGTTTGGAAATTAACTTGATCTAGCTTGTTGATGATTTCTGAGAATGTAATAAATCATAAGGAAGGTCTAATCAATCTTTTTGCTATTGGCATCCCGAAATATTTACTTCAAAAATAGATCCCAGCTTAGCTTCAAATTCTTGTTTTAAATCAACAGATTGTCCTGCTGTATATGATATTGAATTATTTGGAGACACGTCTCCATTAGTCATGATATTATAATTTACTTTTCTGTCTATCATAATATTTGGGAAAGTCAATTCTGTTATAAAATTAAGACAGGGGTAATCATCGCAGTGATCAGGAATATTGTCCATGTCCGAATCTACATAATCATTACCGCCTGGACAGATATCACAACCATCTATAACAGTATCACCGTCTGAATCAATCATGTCACTAAATCCAGGACATTGATCACAACCATTAGGTATACCATCATTGTCGTCGTCAAAATTATCATTGAAGCCTAGACATATATCAATATTATCACAAACACCGTCATTATCGCTATCATCAGAATAACTATTAGGGCACGGATCGTTGGCGTCACAAATGCCATCAGAATCTGAATCAGGATCACCAACTTGACAAGGATTACAATAAGCTGTTCTGGATCCATCTACTATAATTGCTCCGCTTCCTGGTTCAGTAATTGAAACAGATTGGGTCCCTGAGTTTGTTACTGGTATGCAAAATTCCTGGATCGTGAATCCAGTATCCGCTATTTTATTATAAATAGAATAGGGGACTCCATTAAGTGTAAAGGTAGCCTCACCATATATATTATTAAATCCTATGGAAATACATATTTCGCCCCCAGCTTCGATATACGGATATTGAATTGTTATCTCATCTCCAACTTGGAATAATGGGTTTGATGACAAGCCATCAGCTATTCCATTTGCATTGCCAAAATTAGCTACGCGCACAGCAGTAGCACCATGACCCGTTCCTGTCGTCTTATTAGTAGAACATTTACAGTCTACACTATTATATTTTGGATCCTGTGGAGAACAAGAGCAATAATTATATGTCGATCCATCAAGAAATACGGAACCAGTTCCTTCTTCTCTAATCATTACTGTTTGAGGACCGTCTACAAGAGTTTTAATACAAAATTCTTGACCAATTCTAGTGTTGTCTTGTAGTTCATTTGTAAATGTATATGCAACGCCATTAATATCAAAAGTTATCCTATTATCTAAAAAATCAAAGCCTACGGTAAAACAGATCTCTTCATTTGCTTTTAAGTAGGGAAACTCCAAGAAGTATCTGTCGGAAAATGTAATACCACCACTATATACGCCATTCGGTATTCCAGATCCTGATTGTGGAAAACTTATGCCCTGACTTGTTATATACTGCCCTCCAGCTTGCTGCAAGTTGCTTGGACACTGGCAGGCCGCTATTGCTAGAGCTCCAATTTCATTAATACATTCATTATAGTCATTTACATCTCCAGCTGAAAAACTTACCCCATCATTATCACAATCATTGGCTGCAGATTGCGACCATCCAGAAGGTTCAATACCGTCAATAATACCATCAGCAGTACATGGATCAAATATCGCTAAGTCCAATAAATCACATACACCATCAAGATCACTATCAATTAAGGGAACCCCATTGCAATTACAGTTCGCGTCAATGACGTCATTACTTGTACAATCTAAGCCATCATCACAAGCTGTACCAATTAGTGCGTTATTAAATCCTGGACAATAATCTATTGCATCACAGATTCCATCATTATCCATATCAGGCGCACCGTTTGGACACCTACAATCCTCCAAGGCACCATCATTAACCCAATCTTGAATTAAGATTAACTCCGCCATAGAAATCGGATCACCATTCACTCTGTCGTTCATAGCTGGTAAACCTATCTGAGGCCCGCATCCAGAATATTGACTTATCGTAATAATATCAACTAAAGTAGAACCTGTTAAGATACTTGATCCACATTTATTACCTCCCTGACTAAAACTGTCGTAACTGGTCAAATCGAATCCTCCAGAGCCATTTGAACCATGACAGTCTGTGCAAAGTCTATCAGAAAATATGGACCCAATATCACCCCAATCTAAAATACCATTATCACAATCATCAAGATGATTATCAACAAAGCCAGGTGGTGCCACACATTCAACCCTTTTTACAGCAATATTACCTAGTCCATCTCCATCGACATCTCTATACCATGTCGTCTTACCAGGGCCATCACAAATTCCACACTCGTCTAGAATGCCATAACATGACGTGGGGTCAATATCAAATTTTATTTCTGCAAGCGATGCACATATTCCATCCCCATACGTACTTAATATTGTAATGAGTATTTTTTTGACAAATTGCCCTCCTAAATTGGGTCCTGCAAAACCTGGATACGTAGGACTCTCTGTTCCTTTTGGAAATACATGATTACCCAAATTAATCCAAGTATTTCCATCTAAAGAATAATCAATTATGACATCTTTTAAGCCACGGTCAGATTGTCCAGTCCGGTTTGCATTCCATATTTGTATGGAGCTAATACTTTCGGCTTGGTCAAAATCGAATAGAATCCAATGTGTTGTTCCGTAAGCTTGAATTGGATTCAACGTTTTTACACATGATGTCCAGCTTTGAGTCCAAAACCGTTCATCTTCTGCACATTGTTGAGCATAACTTTGATTATTAATTTTTAATAACATGAATACGACCATGGTTATTACCATAGCTAATTGAATGACTGATCTATTGAATATTATCGATTTATTCATATTCATACTAATTTAGAAAGCCTATTGGTCCCGTAGCTTGTGGAGTCCAAAAATTATTAATATTGGGTAAAATATAGTCCAGATCTGCTGAAGAAGCTCCAAACCAAAGTGCTAGTTCAGCAAAATATTCATCACATGATGTCGTAGGAATAATTCGTCCTTCTCCGACGTCTAAAGAATTACCTAAATAGAGATTAGGATATTCTCCGAAGATTTTTTTTCCATCAACAGATCCACCCATAACGACTGCATGACCACCCCAACCATGATCAGATCCATCACCATTAGATAGTAGTTTACGTGCAAAGTCAGAAATCGTAAATGTTGTCACATCATTATCTACGCCAAGTTCTTTTAAGGCCTCATGAAATGAAGATAACCCATTGTCCAAATGAGTCAATAGTTCTCCGTGCTTATTTATAATATCATCGTGAGTGTCAAAACCACCAAGTTGGACAAAAAAAGTTTGGTTTGTAACACCAAGGAGATTACGGGCAGCAATTGTTCTTGCCACCATCTGCAGTCTTTTTGATAAATCATCATCCTGAAAAACGGTGTTAAAAGCTTGGCCATTTGCTATGGCACTACTAAATTCTAAAGAACTGTTTGTTGAGCCAATTACAGACTTACTGTAAGCCTGCTGTAAGATGTTATTAAAGTTCTGATCTAAAACATTTTCAACCGTTTCTCTTTTGAGAGTTTCATAGAAGCTAAAGCTATGAGATCCTCTAATAGCAATGCTTCCATTATCCTCTGTAGATATTGAGTAACTGTTGATATTATTTCCTCTCTGAAACGTATTGACTCCATCCAATGAAATATTCATTGAAATATTATTAGAAAGACAACTGCCTGTGCAAAGCTTATCAGCGAGTCTACCTCCCCACCCAAGAGCACTTCGATCTTGAGGTACTGACGTTTGCCAATGATTTGCTTGGTCACGGTGAGAAAATAATCCAACAGGTAAATTACTATTAGTTTGAAAACTGCTTATTGATGTCGGTTCTACAAGTGCACCGACATTTGCAATAAAAGATAAATTTGCATCACTAAATGGCGCTTCCTTATTAAACATTTGCTTGACCTTTACTAAACTAGGGTGCAAGCCAAACGTTCTTCCATTAGATATATTGGTTGGGTTAATTTGTTGGAGATTAGATAATGAAAGATTTCCTCTCACTTGCTGATAATCTGCATAATTATCGGGGTCAGTCGGTACTAACATGTTATAACTATCATTTCCTCCAGCTAGGAATATGCAAACAAGTGCTTTATAACCATTAGACACATTAGTTGCAGAATTTGCAGCTGCTGCAGTATTAAGTAAGCCCAAATTTGTAATACCAGATAACAATGTCGTTGCTCCGACTGATGAACATCCTAGGCCTAATTGGTGTAAAAATTTTCTACGTGAGTGCATAGTTCTAATTTATAATCATATAATCTGGTGAAAGCATTATATAGTAAATAACATCATTAATGATATCACCTGTATCATATCCTATCGCATTGTTGATATTTTGATTGATTGCATCTGTCACAATTGCCTTTGTTCCAGAAGACAATTGTCCATGGCATAATATAAGATCAATCCTGTCTATGAGACTGGAGAGACCGTTGTTGTTGTACTCTGCAATTTCGGCTGTAAAATTAAATGCAGGTTGATCATTACTGTTTATAGTTAAGTTATTTGTTGCTGTATTAATTGCTGTCCTATTACCAAATGGCCTATTTTTTAGTGCGTTTTCTATGATGTTAAGGTAATGAATGCCTGAAGTGGAATTTAATATTTGGAATTCCGGCGAAACCATATCATTTGGTTCGACAAATTCTGCTTCTGCATAGAATGGCGTAAAAAAATTAAACACCGTCGGAGCTGCAAGGAAGGATTGCTCAACCTTTGGTCTTAACTCTACAACGTCGCGAAACCAAAATTTACCTGATGGCGTACTTAAGTTAAAGCCTAAAAATAAATTAGTCATCCGTTCAATAGGTTGTTTTAATCGACCTGCTTTTGGGTCATCAATGAGTGAACAGTCTCTTGCCTCAGGGTCTAATAAAACAGCCCTTAACACCGCACTCATATCTCCTCTTATTCCATTCGTGTTGCTATTAAAGGCGCTCGCGACTCTATTAATGTAGGCAGGGCTAGGGTTTGATTTAACAAATTGCTGAATCAGTCTAGTGCCAATAAAAGGTCCGACGTTTGGATGATTAAATAAGAAATCAATAGCAGTATTGATATCATCCATGCCACTTTGACCTCCCATAATAATAGAACCATCAAGCAGATTTTTCTCAGTCACATCATGGTACTCATCATACATTTTCATAGGTAGAGTCAAGTCCATGACTCCAAAATTAAAAGTGAATAAAGCCGGATTGCCATCTAGTCTCTCATTGCCACTTAATCCAGTAAAAATTCTGGACATCTGCTGGATTTCAAAATTTGTGTAAGAAGGGATGATTTCTGCATTCTGGTCTAGTTTAAGGCTGCCGTCATTATTCAATTCATGTAGTCCGATGGAGAATAATTGCATTATCTCTCTTGCGAAATTTTCATCAGGAGATATTCCTAAACCAAGATCTTCTTTAGAATTTTGGAAATGTGATAGATATATTCCCATAGCAGAACTCATTGTTACATTCATCAGTAAGTCTCTGTAATTTCCGAATGCACCTTCATACAATAGATCGTAATAGATGGAATTGGCAAATCCTCTATTTCCCAAAGTGCTTGTGGGGGGAGAAATGACAAAAATTTGGCTTAAAGCGAATGCCATTTTTTGGCGTAATGCATCTTCATCATTCATTATTTTTTGATAGAATGAATAGATTAAAAACTCGTCTAGTTCAATTGTTGAATTTGGTCCTAATTGGGGTGCGATTTCATTAAAAATAGTTATATATTTAGTATAGAAATTTTCTGTAACTGGCATAGCCAACTGATTATCAATCCATTGAGTGATGCCAGAATTTGCTAGAGTAATAATGTCATTATAGTTAGATCCAAAGGTTGCTTGACCCAAGAATCTTGATGCTGCTTTAAAATCTGTAACGCGTTCAGCACCACTAATAACGTGAGTGTTGAGATCATTACTATTTTCGTCACTTACATATATAGTTACTCCAGTTTCATGTCCAGCGCCTATATAATCAGGATATGTCTGACTTATACAGCTAAAAGAAAAAGCTATTAAAGAAATGAATGTTAATAAAATCTTCATCTGGTGTTCTAGTTAAGATCAATTAAAAACGACACATTAAGGCATCTAGATAATAAGAAGTTCTTGAATTCTAGACTGTAAACTTTATGTAATAAAACTATACTTACTTTTACATAAAGTTAGAAAATAAATACTACATGTGCACAAAAAAAAACTATAAATCAATATACACTTATCATCTTCAATGTAATGATTGATTTTAGCAGACAAACCGGTCAATTTTCATATTGTCTAGATTATCATAGTTTTGTTACCCTATTTCATCATTTAATTCTCACATTAAATGAGAATCGGAGTATTGAAACCATTTTGTGCTTGTCAAATGGTAAATCAAAATTGCTCACAATATGAAAAATCCTCTTTAGTTACAGACAAATTCTGATTATAAAATGGGTCGGGTATTTGATTAGAGTAATGGATCCGCATAAACCTGAGTTCCTTGTCGTACCTTTTTTTATTTTTGGGAAGATAGTCATTACTTCTAGATTTTGATTCAAAGTGTAACAGTTTAGCCTTAGGGGTGAAAATAACTTTAAAGCCTAAAATGTTCAGCCTCAAACAATAATCAACATCATTATTTGAAATAGCTAAATTTGATTCATTAAATCCATTTAATTTTGTAAATACGTCTGATTTAGTTAGTAGGCATGCACCTGTGACAGCGCTTAGCTGTTGCTCACAAATGAGTCTGTTCATATATCCATAGCTGCTTGACTTCGAATGTCTATGTGCATGTCCTGCGAAATCCCCTATACCAATTATCGTTCCTCCATGTTGGACTGTATAATCATCATATAGTAGTAATGCACCCACTGCTCCAACTTCTTTTAGTTGTAAATGTTTACACATATTTAATAGCCACCCAGACTCTATTACTTCTGTATCGTTGTTTAGAAAGAGTAAATACTCAGCGTTAGATTGCTTTGCAGCCCAATTATTTATTGCTGAGTAATTGAATTCAATATTATATTCGAAGAATACGATATTCAAATCAGGGTAGTTTTTTTGGAATTTTTTTATTTGATCAAATGTATTTTTCTCTTGACTATTATTACTAATTAGGAGTAATTCATAGTTTTTATATTGTGTGTATTCTATAATACTTTGAATACATGTAACTAAGAGCTCGGGTTTGTCTTTAAACGGGATTATAATAGAAACTTTTTTGTTGATATCTAGTGACCTGTTTATATAAAAAACTTCATCACTAATCTGTTTGATTTCAGCATCAATACTTTTATTGTTTAAATATGTAGCAACTAACGATTTTCGAGCATGAGACAATAAGGCCAATTTGGATTTTGGATATGGAGTAGTAATTGCAGCTAGAACCTGCAATCGGGTTATTGGGATTTCACAACTATAGGCTACTAACAATAAATTATAAATCCAGCATATGTTATTTAGGTCAAACTGATGATGATTAGTTAATTCTCTTAATGTTTCTGAATGTATGATTACTGGTAACTGTACAAAGTTATAGGAGAGAAAATAATCTTCATTAAATGATGGCTTGCAAAAGTGATCTTTTTTTCCTTCTGATAATTCCCAATGATCTGCAAAAAGTAATTTTAGTGATCTGTCATTATTTATCGCTGATAGAATGTCGTATAATCCGAATTTGGTAAAGATGGCTGGACGATCAAAAATAATATAATAATCTGATTCATTCTTATTCCTAGTCTGGTCAAGGAATTTTTTAATATCTGAATGGGAAGCTAAAAATTCTATCTTCAGCCATTCATATTTTAATTGATTTAGTTTTAAAAGCCACTTGATATCAAATTGAGATTTCTCACATGTAAAAAGTAATGTGATATTAATTTTATTTTTGGAAAAGAGGAAATATCGTTTTACGGATTTACTAATTGAACGTATGATTCTTCGAATTCGGATTAGTATTTTGAATATAATAGTACCTTCTTTGTTAGTAGGATTTAGGGAAAAGAGTCGTCTAAGTAAATTTTCTATAGATAGATACCACCTCTCTGTTTTTAATATGTCTACAATTTTATTTTGCAAATTATTCTTTAATATTATATTGTTTAATTTGTCTGTTAAACTTCATTAGACACTTGTTGTAAATGGTGATTTCTTGTGCTAGCTTACGAATTAATTCAGTTTGATTTTCACTATTAAGCATATCATAGCTGAGCTTATTTATAGTTGCATTTACTTTTTTCGTATTCTTCAGGTTTGTGTTATGTATTGTATTAAATAACTTAATCGAAGTGTCGAATTTTTCATTTATGCCTATAAATGAAATATCTGCTATAGCTTTATCGACTTGAGACCAGTTAGGCTTTTGATAATTAAAGCCAAAGAACCTTGATTGTACTCTTAGGATTTGGAGCCACTTTTCATTGAAATATTCATTGATGTCATCATAATTGTTGACTCGTTGAAGATGACCGAGGTGAGACATAAATCTATTTAGAGGGTTTCTTATAAATGTTATGGTTTTGTAATTTGATTTGAGCAGAGGTACTATTGTGTAGGGGTAATGTCCACAAATTATTTTACTCGAGGGGTCACTGTAATTAATAAGATTAACAAATTCATTAACATTAGGGTATTTACCTGAAAATTCTGATTTTAGCGTTTCGTGATTTGGGAATACTTCATTAGACTTGTAGTAATCATAAAGGATATGACGAAAACTAGTGCCCCCTGTTTTGGGTATATGCATAAAAAATAGAGATGATTTATCCATTATAATTTTTCCATTGCAGATTGAGAAAAATTCTTGATGACATTAAAGCCTAAAATAAATATTAGTAAGCCAGTGATAATATTGGCATTTATTGTCACAAGATTTGGTTCTATATTGTAAAGTGTTATTCTTCTTACATTATCTATTATGCCAACAAAAGGATTTAAGTAATATATAATTGGGGCTCTCTCTAAAATTAATTCAGCTTTAAAGAAAATACCTGAAGTCCAAAAACCTAGCATTACAACAAGGTTAATGATATGAGATATATCTCTGAAATAAATTAGGATAATTGATAAAATCATACCGACTCCACTTCCTATTAAAAATACATTAAGTATTAATATTGGAAGAAATAGTAAATTAAAAGAATAGTGCACGCCGAAAAATGCAGCCATAACTAAATATGCAACAATATTAAATACCAATGCAAATGTTATTGCCAAGGAACTTGATATAAATAGATCCTCTTTTTTGACTTTTATATTTTCTATTAAATAGCGTTTTGTTATTAAGGTTCGCATGCCTTTTTTCATCATCTCTACAAACGCCATCCAAAATATAAGACCAGAAAAAAGGAAAATTGCGTAATTTTGATCAATACCTTCACTGATTCTTTTGACAATATGTGTGAATACATAATAGTACACTAATACTGTTAACACTGGATTTAGTAATGCCCAAATTAGTCCAAGACGATCGTTATAATATCTTCTCTTAAAATCTACTTGTGCAATTTTCCAAATGCGCTCAAATCGATTAATATCGTGAAACCTGTTTAGTATTTTAGAGATTACTGACACTTGATTTTATGATTTGTTTTGTGATTTAAGATATTGATCAGTCACAGTAATAGCATCACCTATTTTTATAATTTTTCCATTTTCTAACCAGATAGCTCTTTTGCAATGCTTTCTTATAATTTGCATAGAATGACTCACAATAATATTTGTTTTACCATTTATAAGTCGGGTTTCAAAGGCTTTGTCAGATTTTACTTTAAATTCTTGATCGCCGGTTCCTCCGAAAAATTCATCTAATAAAAATATTTCAGCATCCGCATACATCGCTATTGAAAACATTAATCTTTGTCTCATTCCTTTTGAATAAAACTTAACTTGAACATCAATAAATTTTTGTAATCCCGCGAACTCAATAATTTGGTCAAAAATAATTCCGATCTTCTTAAACGAAAGACCAATAATACTACCATTGACATATATATTATCTCTGGCTGTCAAATTGGGGTCTATTCCCATTCCCAAGGCAAGTCTCATCATTTTACCATTGGTTTCGAGAATTCCTCCTTTATCCGGGTTATAAGTTTCCATCATGATATTTAGTAGGGTAGACTTACCACTACCATTATTTCCAATGATGCCAAATGACTCTCCTTTATAGATATCGACATTGATATCATATAGAGCTTTGACCAATTTATAGTTAGAGTTTTTTCTTAAAATTATATTTGTTAGACGCTCTCTAATGGTATTGGTATCAGAAGTATGAATTCTGAAAGTTTTAGAAATATTTTTTAATGATATAGCTATCGCTGCTTCCATAGTAATGTTAATAGTTGTCCAGAGCTGTTCCTCTTTTTAATATAATCGTATTCCAAAATCGTTTCATATCAAAGTAAAGAAAGTATTTTAAAAGTCTTGAAAATTCATAAGTTCCGATTGTAATATTATTTTGTTGATAGAAGTCGCTTCTTTTTTGCCTTATTACAGAAAAATTAGAAATTATATTTACCCAGGATTTGTACCAAATGTATAAGTAATGCCACCTAAAAAACACAACATCTATTATGACCATACAAAAATTTTTAAATATGATAGATGGTGTACTAAGAATAATATTGAAAAAGGGAATCAGCTTGAAATAACTGTATAATATACTGGTTTGAATCATAATAGAGTATTCAATATTGAATACTTTCTTAATAGAAACACCTCTTTTATGAAAAATTATGGCATTGGGATTGTACATGCATTTATAACCTGATATTATTGCTCTCAGCCCTAACTCCGCATCTTCATATCCAGTATCAAAATAGGGGTCAAAGAACCCAATTTCTTCCAACATTGATTTGCTATATAGTGCAGCTCCTCCACAAGCACCTATGTTTGGAAAAGGAGCTTCGAAATTTTCAATAGGCATACTAAAGCCTATAGGAATAATTTCACCTGTATTTAACATTTGGTGGCCCGCATTATCCATTAAGTCTCTTCTATAGTAATCAATCATCTTAGATGATACGATATCAACATCGTATAATTGAGCAAATGATATAATAGATGTTAGCCAATTTTCATCAACCAATGTATCGTTATTGATAAGAGCAATATAAGGCACGTTTAGATTTTTTAACCTATCATTCCAAATTTTAATGTGAGCTTTTGCAAAACCCAAATTTTCTGAATACAAAATAACAGTAATTTTACCATTCTTATCGTATCTGTTTTTTAGTTCCTGACCTTGTTTGTTGTTAGAACCATTATCAATTAAAAATATATGATAATCCGAAGATTGTAAATCAAGTAAAGACTCAATACACTCAATCGTATCATCAATTCCGTTCCAGTTAAGTACTACTATTGGTATTTGAGTCAAATGCTTTGTTCATATTTATTTCTAAATAAAATATTACTACAAATATACTAACACTTTTGATTTGTTACATTTGATTTATATATGTTAAGAAGAATTACAAATCTGTTGCTTATAGGGTCCTTACTAATGATAGTCTTGGTATTCGTAGGATATCTAAATATGCATAATAATCATTTGGATGCATTTTCGAATTTTAAGGTATTTTCATTTCTACTTTTTGCCCAAATTTCTGGAATTATATTTTTCACTTTGGTGCAATTTATAAATAATGCAAAGATAAAATCCCTCTTTTATTCTCCTTTAACTTTAGTTTTACTTTGCACAATCATCTCATTATCAATATTTTATGCATTTGATGAGTTTATAAGGAAGAGCTTGTCGCTTGATGAAGCTTTTAAATTATCAATAAGGAATGTATCAATTCTATGCTTTCTATCTTTGGTTTATTTAATCGCTAAAGTGTTAGGAACTAAGGTTATAAATAAGAATCTAAAGAGTGAAAATTCAACTACAAGCTCAATAGGAATATGTCTTTTGATCGCCAATTTTTTCTTATTGAGCATCTTTAATGCATTGAATATATTTACTGTGTTACTTTCACTTGTTGCAATTTTGTTGATAGGATATAAGCACGTACTAGCTACTTTAAAAACTTTTATCAAACCCATTCAAGACCACCAAAACATAAACTATTGGGGATTTATCATCTTCTATCTATTACTTATTGCCTTGATAATCAACTTCTTAGCGATTCAATCTCCATATCCATACGGCTTTGATGCCCGTAACTATTACATGAATTCGACACAGCTAATAGCCCAAAGCCAGGGACTGATAGAAGGGTTCCAGCCGTACAACTGGCAGTTATTCATGTCATTAGGGTTTATCCTATTCGATAGCCATGAAGTAGCGATTTCTCTATCATTTTTTGCTTTTATTCTCTGCTTAGTAGCGATTAATGATTTTACGAAGGATATTTTAAAGCTGGATATCAACTACAGGCTGCTCATAATGCTGTTGATCACTGTTTCACCGGCTTTCTACAATCAGTTATCCATTGATGTAAAAATTGATTTTGCCTTGCTGTTCTACCAGATTGTAATTGTACATCTGTTTGTTAAGCTATGTCAAGCTAAAGAGTGGAATTGGAAGTTGATTATCATTTTTGGATTGCTTAATGGTTT
>ENA-ORXT01002677-ORXT01002677.1-marine-metagenome-genome-assembly--contig:-NODE-2677-length-20864-cov-8.390677_pt1 | contig 20864 bp, 8 predicted proteins | sample MGYA00237868_ERZ511482 | MGnify/ENA metagenome assembly ERZ511482
GGGAGGAAAGCGGTCTCGTACCGTCTGCCACCGCTGCTTCGACCTCTGCGTGGGCGAGGGGGACGGCCGACTTGCGCAACGTGGCTACGGTGGTCAACTCACCAGGGCAGCGTGTACTCCGGTCACTGTCGACTGGTCAAACGCGCGTGTAATCCGCGCGTCGCACAAGGTTGAGTCGCATCTTGCACGGCGACCGAGAGAGGTGGGGAAGGCAGGGGTGTGGGTTGACCCACTCACTGGTGGACGGGTATATCGCCTGGTGCGGCCGCAACGCGTTACCCGAGCAGTGGGGAGGAGGCAGCGGGTCGTCTTGCTGTTTGACTTGAGGGAGCGCCCGCAACGCGGGCGCCGTCACGCTGCCTTGCGCCGCTTTGCCGTGGCCACCACCGCCATCACTGGCATATTGCTGTCGCTGATCGCACATCTCCGGGCGCTTGCGGACACTGCCGGGACCACCTCTTGGCCGCAGCCGTCGTCTGCGGTGTGCGTGAGTGCCGCAGTGGTGGTGTGGCTACGTCTCCCGACGGTGTAGCTGCCGCAGATCTACCTGATCACCCCGTTTTTGCAGCTTGTGTGGAGCGCCGTGTGCAGGCGCCTGCCCCTGGCTGCCGTTTTCTCCTGGTCTGCTACATTGTTCAACCGCTGGCACACCTGCTCTTCATCTGCAGCGACCGAGCCGCTTGACCGCACTTTGCAGTGATGGAACCACAACCGGGACAGGAGAACGACCCGCCTGGGATGGAGGTGTATGGCGGTCAGGGCGCCGAGAATGGTGTCTACAACCCTGCCGAGGGGGGAGGTGGGGGTGACGGCGCCGAAGCAGATGGCAGCGTCGGTGATGGGAGCGGCGTGGAGTTTGTGGTGCTCAACGATGACGTGCTCACGTCGGTTGCTAACGCGACGCTGGTGCTGCTCGACGGCAGCGACATGGAGCGATTGGCGGTGCTGTACCAGTTCCCCCAGTTCCTTGAGCACTGCCCTTCGGACACGCTTGGCATTATGGTGCCCGAGATTTGCCGCGACGCTCTGCGGTGGAAGGAGGACGTGCAGATGGCGGCCGCCGAAGCACTCTACTTCGTCGTGAACATGCGGGTTCCCGACGCGGTGGCCAAGCGCGTTGTGGTCGCCGCCCTCCGCATCCTGCAGCTCTCCGAGTCGGGTGACGTGTTTGATGCATGGGGTGAGATTCTGTCCATGATGCTGCCGCAGGTGCGGCGAGACGACGTGGTCACCCTCGTCGTGCCTGCGACGGCAGATCGGGCAGCGAGTGGGGCAGTTGAATCGCGGCGCCTTGCCGCCCGCATCATTGGGGCGCTGCACGACGCGTTGACGGCGGACGAGCTGGAGCGTCAGTTTCTTTCCACCGCCATTACGCTGTCGCAAGACGCAGACGCCAGCGTGCGCGCTATGATTGCCCAGTCGCTGGCGTCGGTTGCGTCCAAGCTCCCCCTCTCTGTGTCCGAGGCACAATTGTGGCCACGGCTCGACACGATGGTTGCGTCCGACCCCAACGCTCGGGTGCGGGCAGCGGCGCTTTGTGCGCTGGCGCGGTCGGCAGAAGCGCACAAGTCATCGGCAGCCACGTCGGCGTCCTACGCTTCCATCATCACACCCCTCTTTCTGCGGGAGTGCACGCACGCGTCGGCGGTTGCGGCGACTGACCTCCGCACCGTCTCGGACGATGTGTATCTGAGGCTCGAATGCTTTGCCGAGGTGTACGGCGTTTTCTTGGCGGCGGTTGACTCGCTACTCCCGGACGAGGAGTCGTGGACAGTAGCGCTCAACGCCCTCCGCCGGATGGTCATGTGCAACGGCCCGACCGTGCGGCACTGGTGTGCGTTCAACATGCCAGCTGTGGCGCTTGCGGCAGCGGAAGCGCGGCCAGAGCGACTGCGGGGCATTGTACAGCTGCTGGCGACGGATACGGACGTGGAGACGCGGGCGACTCTAGCGGCGGGGGTGCACGAGACGGCTCGGCTACTTGCGCCGGGACCGTTGCGTGACGAGCTGCTCGACGCCATTGCCGAGTTGATGACCGACCAAAATCCTCAGGTGCGCACGAACGCGTTGCGGCACTTCGCGACGCTGCTCAAGCTGCTGGCGGACACGGAACCGACGGCGATGGCGGCTGCTGCCGCGGGTGGCGCCTCGCAGGCGTCGGGCGAGAGTGGCGCTGGTACAGCGCCGAATGTGAAGGACCGGAAAGCAAAGACCAAGGGCGTTGTCAACACGGCCGTGGCGCGGCAGTTGGCGCCCATCTTTGAGTCGCTCGAGCTGATGTCCCAGGATTCGTGGCGCACGCAGGAGCTGCTGGCGGTGCAGCTTAAACTCGGCGCACACCTGGTACCCCAAGACACGTTGTGCGAGCATGTGGCGCCGTTACTCTTCCAAATGGCTCGCGAATCAACCTACCTCGTCCGCAAGGCGTGTATGGAGGCCCTTGTGGCTGTGATGCGGGCGATCCCAGACACGCGGCGGCGGGAGCACATCGTCAAGCACTTCCGCATCGAGTGGGCGCGCGGAAAGGTGTATTGGACGCGGTTGGCGTATATTGACGGAGCAGCTGCCGCACTGAGCGTCTTTTCGCGGTCTGCTTTTGTGTCGATGTTTGCTGGTGAGCTGTTGCGGATGACTCGCGACGCGGTGCCCAACGTGCGACTGCGGCTGGTGCGGTTGCTGGTGGACGTCGGCCCGCTTGTGCGGAGTGAGCCCAAGTTGGCGGCGGCGCTCGACGGTGCTCTAACGGCGTTGTCTGTTGATTCGGACGCGGAGGTGGCGGCCGAGTCGCGGGAAGCCTCTCGCCGCATCGCTGCGTTCCGCGGGTGGACCAAACGCCAGAACGCGGAGGACCGGTCACGAGCTGCAGCGGAGGCGGCCTTTTTCATCCAAAAACCGCCGCGACGGAAGAAGACGCCGTCGAGTGGGTCCGGTGTGCCCGCCCCCACGCCACCCGCGCAGATGCCGGCGCCTGCGGGCACGCCCGGCGCGGTGTCACGACCGCCGGCCGGGACGGCGACAACTCGACCGGCAGGAGCTGTCAAGCATCCCAACGGGGTGGCGACCGGCCCGGCTGCGGCAGCCGCCGTCGCTCCCGCGGCTACGGCTGCCCCTGGCGCCGCGCCTGGTGCGCCAGGCTCTACCGCGACCGCCGGCACGTTTGTCGCACTGCCGTCGGGGGCGGCGCCGGTGTCTGCGGCCAATCCGTCGACGCCCGGCGCAGTATCGGCTGTGCCGGGCACAGCGGGGGCCGCCGCGGCTGCCGCGCCCGACGCGGGCGCGGGCGCGACGGGTGTGGCGGTGCAGCCGGCGGGGGGGGCAGGCCGGCCAGTAGCGGCCGTGGGGACGCCTAACGGGATGGCCACTGGGGTGGCAGCTCCGGCGGCTGTGTCGATGCCGGCTGTTGCCGCCAAGCCTGTAGCAGCAGCCACCAACCCGGCGGTGGCTGCTGGAAGGGTCGACGGCGTGGCGGTGGCGGGCAGCAGCCCAACCTCGACCGTGGAACGTTCAAGATCCGAGGAGCGGCCCCGGCGGGGAGGGTTGTGTGGGTGCTTCGGGAGGTGAGAGAACAATGCTGTGTTCAATCTTTCTTCCTCTGTCTGGATCACACCTTTTTTTTTCCGACGTTGGTGTCTTCTACATCCTCTTGGTCACCCCAGTACATGAACCGCAGCATATTTGGAGAAAGAGGCCTATCCTGGCCGCCATCTTCACATGGAACAGGCGAGCTCAACCGTATTCCAGAATATGGAGGCACACACATTGCAGTGCCATCAGGATCGATACACTTCGCACCGTAGCATCCGCACGAGTCGTCCACAAGGACCAGTGCGCTGCTTGTATCCCATGCCTTTGCATCCTGCCTTTGCAGTGTCACTCGCGGATGACGAGGCCATCTCGTCTTGCTTTCTTCGGAGCCAATTCTCCGTACCCTGCTAAAAATGCCAGACCTGCGCAGTGGAGCTTAACTGGGGGTGGGACACAAAAGCCATTTCTGGCCATGTGGACCCACATTGGGTTTTGAAATCGGCCTGTGCGGGGTCGTAAGAGCAGGTTTTTTCTTTGAAGCCATGTGGATTGTCGTTCCGGGACGACGAGGACGTACTGCTTTATAGCCTCCGAAGCGTCTCGACGTGATGAAGAATGCCCCGCCGTATCTGGCGTACTCATTGCACCGGAAGTGCGCTTCACATGGACATGTGGAACTGCCGTAGCGCGTTCCACAGCGGCATGTGGGGACGGTCGTAATTTGTGGGATGTGGGGACGGTCGTAATTTGTGGGATGTGGGCACCTGAGGCGCAACGCTGGCCAATCATTCGACCCTGAGCCATGGGTCCAACAAGGGTCACCACAAAATCGTGCTCATGTGTGTGGTTTTTGACTCACCACATGACTTTCCACATGAAGACTTGCTGTCCACATGACCAGAATGGCATTTGTGTCCCACCCCCAGTTAAGCTCTACTGCGCTGGTCGTTTGCTTGGCGTTTCAGTGGCTTGAAACAAACCCCGTTGGCCGTGCGTGCAATTGCTGCGTAAATTCGCTGTTGCGCAGTCCGCGGAGTATTTGATGCCAAAAGCGGTTGTGTGGGCGCGTGCCTCTCGTCCGCTGCAGAAGCCACCAGACCACACCCCTGGACGGACGCATCGTTCTTGCCTCGTCGTCGCTTTCGATGCGTGCGTCGGCACGGTCGCGTCCCTCCGCCACCTCCCCGCTGTCTTCCCTTCTGCTGTAGTGTTTTCTTTTGTCGCTCGTGCCTTTTGCCGTTCGTGCGTTGCTTGTGCAGTCTTGTCGTGGCCGTCGCAGGTCGTCACCATGTCGGGCGACAGCGAGCACGATGGCGACCTGGACGCGGTGTTCGGGTCGGAAATGGATTCGACCGACGGCGACGTCGGCGCTCGCCCCATCCCGCGCCGCAACACGTCTGGGTCTGCGGCCGCCCGTGCTGCTGCAGTTTATTCGGACGATGACGAGGAGGCACCACGGCCGCGGCCGTCGAGTAGCGTCGGGGTGCGCGCGGTGGACGAGGAGGAGGAGGATGGTGGTGGTCGCGCGCGCGATGACGGCTTTGATGATGGTGATGAGGAGGAGGAAGGGGAGCGGGACCGTGGCCGTGGTCGTGGCAAGGGCAAGGCCGCTCGGTCGGATGATGGGGGCGGTGACCGCCCCTCAAAGGGCAAGGGCAAAGCCGTTCGCCGTCCGCAAACTCCCTCCCGCCGGGAGGGCGACGAGTATGATGATGAGGAGGACGACCGGTGGGACAGCCGTGGTGTCGGCAAGTACGACGAGGCAGAGGAGGAACCTGCCGACGGGCCGGCCAAGAAGAAGGCCAAACGTGGTAAGAACGGGGCGCTTGATGAAGACGCGGCGGCCGAGTCGGCGGTCAAGTTCTTGGTGACAATGATGGATGCACGGGACGAAGATGCCAAAGCCTTCAAGCGCGGCAAACCCGCGCTCTCCAAGCTGTGCTACCTCCCCAACGTGGAGCGGATGCTGTGCAAGGTCGACTACCGCGCGCCGCTGCTCAACAACGGCCTCCTGTCGGTGATGAAAGCATGGCTAGACCCGATGCCGGACGGGAGCTTGCCCAATCTACGTGTCCGACAGGTGTTGCTCGCCGCCCTTGACGCCTTCCCCGTGGATGATGGGTGGACGGACCTGCTACGGGCAAGCAACGGCCTTGGCAAAATCATCCACTTCCTCGCTCGCCACGACGACTTTGAGGCCAACAAACGTCTCGCGCGGAAGCTCATGGACAAGTGGTCACGCCCCATCTTTGACATGACGACCGACTACTCCCACCTCAACGCCGACTACGAGAGGGTGGCGGCGCCCGAGCGGCCAGCGGCGGGCAGCGGAGGCGGCGGGGGAAGCGCGTATGCGCGCTCCCGTGCGCGGTCGACCATCATCGACACTGGGCGGGACAACCGGGCGTCCATCGCACAGCACCTGCAGGCCGAGCGGCTGGGTGATGCGGCTACCGCCAAGATGATGGCCAAGCGAGACCGCGCGATGGGCGACCAGCTGAAGAACGTGGTGCGCGTACCCCAACGCGTGTCGTTCAACTTCACCCGCGTGCCCGAGTCCCAGTCCCTGACGGGGGAGGGCGGCTCGGCGGGTGGCGGGTCGGCATCGGGGGCGGGGTCCACGAGGAAAAAGCGGAGCCTGGACAAGGCCGTCAAGGGGATGAAGCGCAAGACCCAGTCACGTGCGGTCAACGTGTCCATCGAGGGTCGCAACTTGTATTGAGTCCGTGTTGCTTGGGTGTCTTTGGTTACCTGTCGCCGGCGCGATCGAGTAGTGCATTTTTGGCAGGCGCCCCTGTTTTTCTTCTGTGCATCATTTGTTTCTGCTTTTCTTCTTGTATGCTGTCTTTTACCGTCCTTCCCGCCGTTGTGACTGTTTTATTGGTTGGCTCTTGTTCTCTTTATTTTTCTGTACTGCTCGTTCCTGTCCACACTGCTGTTGCTTTTCCTGTACGAGATCTATGCTACAGCCTCGCGCGCAGTTCCTCTGTGTACTCTCGAGGTGGGATATTGAAGAATTGTGCGTACCCTATACATTGGCCCAACCACTGGGTCGTGGATCCGGGCTTGTCGCTCTCGGCCGTACGCATGGTGGACGCAGTCTTGGCCACTGTGCTCTTTGCTGGATGGCGTGGGTGACAGCGCAAACGCACTCGGCCATACACACCTGCGCTGCACGATCGGAACGGAAGAAAAAGGAAACGGTGATACGCCTTGCCAGCGTCCCTTTTTGTTTGCGACGTGTTGCTTGTTTGGCTGCGTGTGGCTGCGAAGGGTGCTCGCACCCAGGTGACATGGAGACACACCCGGCTCGTCATGGGTGCGAGACGCCCCGGCTAAAAACAAACTAGATGGTACGTGGCGGCGGATCCAAACATCGGCCTCGATTGGTCCCATCCGCTTCGACCCCCACCGCACAGTCAGCAACACCGCCCAGCGCCTTTGCCATGATCGCCGTCAAGGCGATCAAGCGGCGCTTCACAGCAACGTGTCGAGGAAAAACTATCAACGTGACGAACCGGACCACACAATTCCGATCGTGAAGAGCCCCGTTGCACTTGCTTGTTGGCCATGCAACCCAAGTCCAGTTCCTTGCATTCTGTTTTGTATTGGGTCCCATCTCCGTGGTTTCTCAGCAGTCTTGCTGCTGGGGCATTGGAAGGTGTCGATCTCCAGATATGGCCCGGCCCAGCTGCAAAAAATCTCATCAGCCCCCCAACCGACAACCGCACCGAGAACGGGAGGCTCGCGGGCTCCCGGAGGAGGCGGCGTCCACGAGGCCACGCCCGTCCTATCGCCCACGCTGCCCTCACCAGCGGCCCGATTGGCGACCAATTAGCCACCACGCCTACTGGCCTCCGGTGAGGAGGCGGCGCTCTGGGGCGCAAGCAGAAACCGCCGGGTCCCGGCCTGGGAATGAGGGGGCGGCGGCCACGAGAGGGGTGGCAGACCGCGTGCCCACGCGTTGCATGGCCTATGAGCCAGTGCCCCCGACCTGGGGGGCCACGGAGTTGGTTCCCACCGGGAACACTCGCTGACGCGCCCGGCCGCCACCGCCGACCCGCGGGCCGGCCGGGTGGCGGCCGCGCGGACCGCACGCTTCCGGCGCCTCCGCCCCCGTCGACAGCTACGCCATCCGCCGCGGCGTGCCCCGCCGCGCGCCCCCCCCGCCGCGCCCCCCGCCGGCCCAGCCGCTGCCACACCCTCTGCCGCACCAGGCGACGTGCGTCGAGCCGCTGCTGGTGGGACGTCTCCCTGGTGAGAACCCCACCCCCCGCCGGCGTGAGACGCGGGTGCCCGGTCGTCCGCGCACCGCCGCGCCGGCCGCCGTCGCGGGTGGGCGCCGGCCGGCGGCCGACAGGGGACCCCGTCGCCCGCCTGGACGACGGCCGCGTGTGCGACGCGCGCCTCGCCGCACGTGGCGCCAGCTGGGGTGCCGCGTTTCGGCTCCGCAGCCGCCGCCAACCACCGCCGCCCGCTCACACGCCGCCGTTCGCTGGCGGCCTCCTGTGGCCGCCTGGTGCATTCCTCTTTCTCTAGCCCGGCCGCTACGAGGCCGGGTGCTTCTGTCGTCTGGCCGCGCCACCAAAGCCTGGCCGAGCGACCGCGTCCGCGCACTGGCACCCGGATCCTGGGCACGCTTGTGCAGAAGGCGTGCATTGTCCCCCTCGTGTTGCTGCCGCCTCGTCTTGCGCGGCGGCCGGCCTGCGGCCGTCGGCGTTGTGCGAGCGGCAGCGGAGCCCGTCGGAGCCCGGTGGGTGTGCGCGCCGTCTATCATTGGTTACTGTCGCTGTGGGGCGATAGCGCTGTCGCTCGGGTGGACGGTACCGATTGCCGTGGCTCTTCCAGCGGCCTCCCCTCCACCGTCGCCACCCCCCACTCTGGTGCCCAAATCGGACGTCTGTATGCTCCACCTTGCCCTCCCCGTGGCCTGCGTGGTGCTCGAGAGGTTGAGAGGGTGGGGAGTGTGGTACCCGCAGCCGCTGACGCGGCCGCCGTTGTACGTGCGGCGCTTTGCGTCCTCCTCCGCGGTCGCTGCTGTCGGTAGCGAGGCGGCTACATTATCGAGAACCTCGGTTGGCAACTGCGCTGGCGCTGCTCATCGAGTCATTGCTACGACACGGCCTCGGAGCTTCTTGAGCTGCCCCCGCTGCCACGGTTAGTGCTTCCCGCTCGTCATCGCTGCTTGTGATATTGACAGGGCCGTTTGACGGTCACCACTCGTTGGTCCCTGCTGCCGCCGCTGTTTTGTCTCTTCCGAGCACGCCGGCTTTCCGCCTCTGTCGCTGTGGCGCCGCCACTGCCACGTGTGCTGCTGACGGTAGGGCTGCCGCCGCCGCCGACTCCGCCAAAGGCGCACAGAACTGGGGGGGCGCGAGGGTGACTTCCCGCGACGGTGTATACACCGTGAAGTGAGTGTATCACGTCGAGAACTCGGCTTGGGCGGGTGTGCGGGTGAGCAGGGTGTGCTGCGCTGGTGGGTGTTGTGGCGCCCCTGTACGCGGCCGGCTGCTGCCATCATCCTTGGGGCCGTGCTACCGCTTCCTCTCGGCATTGACTGCTCGCCTACTGCTGCGCACTGGCTGCATTTAGCGGGTGAGCCTCCACCCTTTCCCCGGGGGGTTTGTTCCCGCGAGCTGGCGATACCGTTGGCGCTCGCACCGGCTCTCGCGCGGGGACTCGCGCATCGGGCGGGGCGTGTTTCGGGACGTCCGCTCCCGCGTACGTCGGTGCTTGCGCATCGCGTCGTGCTGGGGACTGGGGCTGTCCACGCCGCGGCCATTTTCATTGTCGACTGAATCGCGCGTCGTGATTGTGCGACGGACCCGCTACGCCCTCCGGCAGCGCCCCGGCCTCCCGCGCGCCCGCGCATGTCGACGACGGCTTCCTCGGCGCTCCCCTGTTGTACACCTGAGCTATCGCTACCTGCCTGCACCATTGGGCGGCCCCACCGCCTACCACTGCCTGCCGCCTAGACTACCATACGTTGCGTTCAGGTTTTCGACCCTGGTTGTCCTTCAGGCCCGGGGGGTGTATGCCCCAGTGCCCATTGCCGCTGCTGCATTTGTTTTTCGTCAACACCACGGTCGTCGTAGTCGCGGCAACGGCCGCTGCCGTGTGTAGCCGATGATCCCGAGCGGCGACCATGGCGGGCCGTCCCAACCGCCGTATTCCTTTGGTACCGAGACCCTCCGTACGTGACGTGCTGGCCGCCCACACGGCCGCCGTGCCGTCCCGGTTCTGCCCACAGTTTTTCCGCCCTGGTGTCCCCGCGCTTGTGGGCCGTGGTTCGGGTGGCACCTTGCAGGTGACGGTGCTCCGCTGGTGGCGGTCGCGGTTCCACGGGAGCAACCTTCTAACCGTGGTGCGCATGCGTTCCCCTGTCGTATCCTGACCTCCGCTTCCTCTGTTGTCGTGCTGCTTTTGTGGCCACAGAGAGCGTTATCAACTGCTCGGCATGTGGCCAGTCGGTCACTTTCCCCCGCGGGGCCGCCATGGTGCGGTGTCCTACCTGCGGTGACGTGCTCGTAATCCGCCGCACCGGTACGTGCGGGTTGTGGTCTTGTGCAGCGGCGGTCTGAGTGCCCATGGGGATGGCGCGGGCACAGGGTTCAAAATTTTGAGTACTGCCCAGCCCCTGGCGGCGGCGACATGCAAAGGCACGGGCTCGAACTGACACAAGGGTTTCGTATGTGCTGTGGGTTTGTCTTCTGGTGTCTGGATCATGCATATGTGGACGACTGCGCCCACGTGCTCGGCTTGAGGCGCAGACAATGGGCAGGATACTGGCGGCCAGGGCGTCTGTTGTGGCTGTCGCATGATCCTGCTGTACCAAATGGGCGTGCGGCTAGTCAGCTGCTCCTTTTGTGGTTCCGTGACGCTACTCCCTCCACTGGAGTCCTTCCAATGTCGGTACGTTTGGCTTCCAGTGCTCCGTGAACGGGTTGTTTGGCTTCTGACCGCAGGTTTGGCGCTCACGGGGCTGTTTCCGGCACGTTGTCACGGCCCGACCTCTCCTCACGGCGGATGGGCACCAACGGGGCACGTGCTCTTACGCGTGGAGAGGAGTCAGGGTCGTGAAGACCTGCTGCCCATGTAGCTCCCGTCGCGTGGTTTGATGAAACTGACTGAATGGAATTCCTGTGCGGCACATGATGCTGACGCTGTGGACATATTCTGGGCTTGGTATCTCCTCAACTGGCGACCACACTTGTTGGTGCATGCCTCTTTCGTGGTCATCCCGGACACTTCTGGACTTGCACTGGCCGCCACAGAGGCTGCAAGATGACGCTCAACTACGCCCCTGGCCCGGCATCGCTCGTCCGTTGCGTCGTGTGTCACGAGATGCAGGAGGTGCAGCCGGTGCAACAGCCGGCGTCCCAACCGATGCCGTTGCCGCCGCCTCAGCCCCAGCAGCCGCCGCCGTTGCCACCTGGACGTTCGCCGCACCAAGACGGAGGGCACGGCGACTCACCGCCCGAGTCGACCCCGTCGCCGTCATCCATGGCACCGCCGCACACGCCCGCGGCGGCGTCTGCCTCCTCACCAATGCCCCTGCAGTTCCCAATGTCACCCGAGCCGTCGATGCCGCCGGCCCCCTTGCCATCTGGTGCAGGCAGTGCATATGGGGCAAGACGACCTTTTGTGCCTGGCGGGTCCGTCCAAGAGCCGTATCGTGGCATGCCGTCCACCGCGGCGGCGGGTACCACGTACGGTCACTCTGCCGCGGCAGCTGGTCCACCCTTGGGGCCATTCGGTGGGAGCGGGTTGGTTGGGATGCACCAGGGGGCGCCTCCCTACGCCGGGCCGCCGCCGCCGATGCGTTCGCCGTTGCCCGGTCCGTTTTTGCCGCAGCTGCCTCCGGGGCTGCCGGGTGGACACCGCCTGCCGCTGCCGTCCTTCCCGGTGCCCCAAGGGCTGGCAGCGTACCCGCCCATTTCGCCAATGTATGCCCCAGGAGCATATGGGGCGTACGGGGGTCCGCCTGGCGGGCCCGCATATTGGCAGCCGCCACCGCTGCCCTTCCCGCCGCCTCCACCACTGCCAGGCGGACGCGGGGATTGGCGCGGCCTTGCGACGGGTGCCTTCCACGGCGCGCCGGGTCTCGGCCACCGCGCGCCACCGTCAATGGCTTCCGCTGGGGGCCCTGTGGATGCCGTCGGTGCGGCGGGTTTCGGGGCGCCGGCCCCGACGGGCGTGCCGCCTGCAGCAGCGGGGGAGCTGGAAGATGGGGACCTTCCGAGCAGTGCCGCAGCGTTGCAGCGGGAGATGGAGGACCTACAACTGGGGCGGGGTGCCCCCACAGGAGCTGCTGCGGACCCAGGGCAGGCGGACCAGCACGCAAGCAGCCCTTCGGATGCCGCCGTAGGGATAGACGGCGGACACACGACGGGCACAGAGCCGCCGGCAGCTGCAATAGGGGACCGGCAGCACCGGGACGGGATTGCGGCGGAAGAAAGTCGGGGGCCGCAGGGGGAAGAGGCGAGTGGCGCCCGTGGCACGGTTTCTGCGATGTCTTCGGGGTCCGTGCCCCCTACGCGGAGCGCCCTACCGGCGGCGGAAGCAGCGGCTACCAGCAGCGGCTCTGTCGGCCGTGCGGGCGCGGCATCCACGCCTCCTCGGGCGCCAGATGCGAGCTCATCCCTGGCAGCGTCGGTCGGCCCTGGTACGTCTGGTACGCCACCGGTGGGCAGGCGACCCGGGTCGGTCGGCAGCAACGGGCATGAAGCGGCGGCGGCTCGTTCTTCACGTCCTGCTCATGGGCTCCCGGTGGAAGCGGACCATCCGACCACCAAAGGCCTGTCCCCGCCGTCGCCGAGCAGCGCGTCGTTGCCGTCGTCGTCGAGGCCCTGAGGGGTGGTGGACGTACCGTCGGCTATGGTAGCGGGGCTTTGGCGGGGGGGTGCGCCAACCATTGCAATTGCCGCCGCCACACTAACAGCTTGTGCGCACATTTTTGAAAGACATCCACATTTTCGTCTAATTAAGGTCTGTCACTCTTTCCTGAATTGACAACCAATATTTAGGTGAAAGGACAAAAAGTTGGTTGCATGGGTGCCTCTTTGTGTCGCTGTCCATGCCACAGCTTAGATCACCTCATGTGGCTGGCGGGAAGTACCTTCTGCACGACACCTTCCTCTTGCGCGTACGAGTCGGGCGACGCACTGGGCGGCAGACAAACTTCACCATGGCGGAGCTGGCGGCCAACCTCTCCAATGTCATTTCTGGCAACTACAAGTGGGTCTTTGTTGGTGGGAAGGGTGGCGTTGGCAAGACCACGACCTCGTGCTCCCTGGCGGTGGCACTCGCCGGCGCGCGACCGGGCAAAACTGTCTGTCTCATCTCGACGGATCCGGCACACAATCTGTCGGATGCGTTTGGCCAGAAGTTCTCTCGCGAGCCGACGGCCGTGAATGGTGTCCCGGGCCTCGACGCGATGGAGGTCGAGCCGCCGTCGGCTGAGTCGGCGGTGGCTATGTCCGACGGCTCCACGCCAGGCTCTGGCGCCGGCCCCGAGGCGTCACTGGCGGCCATGTCGGAGCTCACGTCGGCCATCCCTGGCATTGATGAGGCAGTCAGCTTTGGAGCACTGATGCAGTCGGTGCAGAGCATGCAGTATGACACCGTGGTCTTTGATACGGCACCAACGGGGCACACGCTGCGGTTGCTGGGTTTCCCTAAGCTTCTCGATATCGCGCTGGACAAGCTGACCGACCTGCACGCCCGGCTCGGCCCAATGTTCAACGCCGGCCTCGCGGCGATGGGCATGAACCCGGGCGCGGAGGGCGCCGAGCCGCTGGACGCGGCCGCCCGCCTCGCCGAGCTCTCCACTGTCGTCAAGCAGGTGGTCGCCCAGTTCCGCGACGCGTCGGCCACCACCTTTGTCGCGGTGTGCATCCCCGAGTTTCTCTCCGTCTACGAGACGGAGCGACTGTCGCAGGAGCTGTCCAAGCTGGGCATTGTGTGCAACAACATTGTCGTGAACCAGCTCATCCCTGCCAACCCCGACTCGGCCGCCAGTGCGCAGCTGTACACCGCACGCCTGGCCATCCAGCGCAAGTACTTGGAGCAGATGCGGGAACTCTACTCGGACGACTTTCATATCACGCCCCTGCCGCTTCTGGCGTCGGAGGTGCGGGGCTCGGACGCGCTGCGGTCGTTCGCCAAGCGTGTCACGGGGGAAGTGGCGGTGGACTTCGGGCTGCCCGCGACCGATCTGAACCCGTCGCTGATGAACGTCATGTCCCAGACGGGCCTCGTATGGACATTTGTGGGCGGCAAAGGCGGTGTCGGCAAGACGACCTTGTCGGCGGCGCTCGCGGTGGCTCTCGCAGCCGACGCGGCGGCCCGCTCGGCGAAGGTGTTGGTCGTGTCGACGGACCCGGCTCACAACCTGTCGGATGCGTTTGGCGTCAAGATCTCTCCCGACGCCAAGCCCACTGCCGTTGCTGGCTTTGACAACCTGTTCGCGATGGAGGTTGACGCAGCCACGGTGACAGAGGAGTTCTTTGCAAACCTGTCGGCGTCCAGCGAAGAGTCGGCGGCGCTGCGCAACTCCCCGCTGGGCGCGCTGCTGCCTGACACCAGTGACATTGGGTCGCTGGCCAAGAACGTGCCGGGCATTGACGAGGCGGTCAGCTTCTCGTCGATCATGCGCCTCGTGCGATCCATGGACTTTGAGCGGGTGGTGTTTGACATGGCCCCCACTGGCCACGCCTTGCGGCTGCTGGGCCTCCCCGACACGTTGGAGAAGCTACTGTCCAAGCTGTCGGATCTGAAGAATCAGATGGCGCCAATGATGTCGATGTTTGCGTCCGCTGCTGGCGCAGACGCGAATGGCCTTGGCGGGCAGGGGGTAATGGACCAGCTGGGTGAGCGGCTCGAGTCCCTCCAAGCGGACGTGCGGGAAGTGGCGGCTACACTCAGTGACGCAGAGAAGAGCACTTTTGTGGCGGTGGCGATTGCCGAGTTCTTGTCCGTCTACGAGACGGAGAGGCTGGTGCAGGAGCTGGCGAACATGGGTATGGATGTGCGGAACGTGGTCGTCAACCAGTTGATGCCGCCGACCGAAGCGGTGGAAGACCGCATGGCCATTTTGCGGGCACGGGCGAAGATGCAGGCCGGCTACGTGGAACAGATTGAGGAGCTGTACCCACCGGACGACTTTCATGTCACGCGTGTGCCGATGCTCTTGCAGGAGGTGCGGGGAGTGGATGCGCTTCGGGCGTTTGCCACGAGGCTCACCAGCTAGGGAGGTTCCGGTCGCGCTTGTTATTTTTTTGTTGCGCGCGCAATGGACGGGTTGTATGCGTGCAAGTGGGTGGATTTCCTCTCAAATGGCTCGTGCGTGGCGCATGTGCGTGTGTGTCACATGGGGCCTCCACCGGCCTGAGATTGTTGGTAACACTCTCGACACTCCTAAAAGGAACAGAAACGGGGGGGCGCTGCGCACAACTCTACCCGAAACGCCCGTGTACACACGCGCAAGCCAAGCTCTCCCACAAACCAAAAAAGGGCCTGGAATGCGGACACTTCCAAAGCTCTGACACGCAAAAAAAAAAAGGAGAAAAGCAGGGCGGGTGCCCTTGCAAATGACGCTCAGAGGCGGCACACCTCTAGCAGCAGGGATATCAACTGCGGATGGTTAGCGGTTTGTCGGCCATCCGGTTGTTGTTCGCAACCGGGCGCTTGTGGACGGACGTGCTCTTGTGCTCAATCGCTAAGCACGACCACTCGTCGCCCTCGAGAAGGTGGGCCGGCGTCCACATCTCCGCCTCGTCTTCCAGCGGCAACAGCCGCCAGTTGATCATCTGGGTCAAGCGCCAGGAGGCAAACTCCGAAGCTGGCACGGCCAGCCGCTCGCGAATGCGCTCCCGCAGCGCGCCGACAGTCTCACCGCCGACCAGTACGGGGAAGAGCAACGGAGAGCCAAACAGAGACGGCGCCCGCCGCGGCTTGGATGCCACGTTGAGAGCCGGCGTCTTGGTGTTGCCGTTGGCCCCCAGCTGCCCACCATTGGCCCGCCCCCGAACGGCTGCGGCGGACGCGGCGTTAGGGCTGATGTGCACGAGCGGCACCAGGTTCCACCGAGCGTCCCCCACGAAGTCGTCCGGACGCACCGGCTCCGCGCGCATCTCGGCCACACCCGACAGCGTCGCCTCGCTCGCCCCGCGGACGGGCACTCGGAGGGACAACCGACGCGGGATGACCGAGCCCTTCGCGTCCAACAGGCGTACCGATACCCCCGCGGGCAGCGCGAGGCGACGGTGGACCTCCCGTGCTACTGCTTCAAGCGTGGCGTCCTCGTCCACCAGCACCGACAGTTGGCGAGAGGCGGCGACCTTCACGCCGCTATCGACCAACTCCGGCACTGGCCCCTCCAATGGCACGGTGGGTGGAAGGGAAGTGACATTGCCGCCGCCGCCAACAGCGCCGGGACCAACGCCGCTTACCACCGGCAAGTCAGGGTTGACTACCGCGGGAGGCACGGCATCTGAAGCCAGCTCCGTTAGCGAAGCGGACGGGTGCACACCGTTGGAAACGTCGCTCATGGTGGCCTCGTCGCTCAGCGATGCGTCCGCCAACGCACCCGCAAGCTGGTTGGGTGCGTCACCCACAGACACCTGATCCTCCGTGGAGCTCTGTACCTTGAGCGCTGCTTGCGCGGCAGTAGTGCCACCAGCGCCACCGTCTGGCCGCCACGTGACGCGCACCTCCAGCTTATGCGCGTATTCAGCAGCCGGGTAGTCAGTACGCTCGTACCACAAGACTCGCGCGTCGTCCTCGTCCGACGTAGTTGTCTGGAAGGCCCAGTTGCCGCCGGGGAGCATCGCCGAAAGCTCCCGGGCCTCGTTGGGCATGACCGCCTTGGGACGCGGGCAGTCGTGGTACAGGTCGTGCACAAACAGCCGTAAATAGTCGGGGTTAGCCCCGTCGCCCAGCGCTCTTGCCAGGTACGACTTCACGAGATGGAGGTGGTCGCTGCGCAGCAACTCCAGGGTGACCTTGCCGGGCATCGCAGCCGCGGTCGGAGAGGACGCTACCGGGGAAGTGGTCGCCGCAGCCGTCGGGGAAGCAGCCGGTGAGTCGGGGGACGCCCACTTGTCACGGAACTCGACGCGAACGCCCGACGACAGGTACCGAAAGTACATGGGTGCTTCCGCCAACCGCTCACCACCCAACGGCAATTGCGCCCGCTCCTCCGGACTCAGGTTCGCAAACGCGTCGGGCGCCTTGTAAGCCTCAGTGTCCGCAGCAGACTCCACAACGAGGATGTCACCGCACACCAGCTCCGCGTCGGTACACGTCACGCTCAGCTTCACGGGCTCGATGAGTGTCGCGCTGACCTCCTCAAACAGGTGGACCGGCGTGTCGGCCGCCAGACCTGCCAGCTCGACCACGTCTGGTAAAACGTCTTGAAGAATCCCGTTCCGCTTGGCCATGACCCGTCCAATGATGCGCAGTTGGCGCTCCCGCGCGAGAGGTAGGTACTGCTTGACAAACAGCAGGATCTCGTCCTGAGGCAGTGGTGGCACTACCGCCGCTGGCCGGTCCCCATCCGTGTCCATGACTGCGGTGGCCAGTGACGACGGTTCCACCCCCGTTGGCGATGGGACAGTCCGTGCGAGCTTGACGTCCAGCTCGCCCTGCTTGGCAAAGGCCATGGCTATCTCCTCGTCCGTCAGCTCCTCCACAAAGAGCCGCAAGTTGCCCTCGTCCAGCAGCTGGGAGCGCGGGTGGTGTCGGCCGAGCCCGAGACCAGGCGTGTTGCCGTCGCCCGTCAGACCTCCCTCAGGATCATCCGACAGCACAATCGCCTGGTTGTCCATACCCCCTGCCAGCAGGGTGCCTGGTCTGACAGTATCGTTCTGCCGCCGCGTGCACTGCCATACCCGCAACGCGTCAGCGGAGCGGCCGTGGCCTTGGCTGACGAGGAGCTCCTTGAACTCGCGCAGGCGGAGGCTACGCTTCGCCTTGACCCGCGGCAGGTTGACCCAAGCGCTGAGGTCCGACCCACCATAAGTGCCCATGCTCGCCGCGGTCAAAATAGACGCAGATATGTACAGGTGCTGCTCCGCACGCTCGCGACGGGCCAGGGTTTCTGCCTGTCGCTCAGCGTCAATACGCTCGGCCAGGCCCTTGGGCACGTCCGCCTCATTTGTCGACGCCAAAAGGTCCTTGGCTTGGCTCTTCCGCACGTACTGCAGCATATAGGCAGAGCCAAATCGCCGCGTGGGCCCAAACGTCGTCCGGAACCGGGCCTTGCGCGTTGGCGGTGGGAGCGCGGGGGAGTTCTCAACGTCGGCCGACAGCACATCGCCGGAATTCCTGGTCGGGCTCGTGTTATCCACCGACAGGGCCTGCGGCGACGTAACGCCCTTCTTCTTGGTCTTAGCGCCCCGGGTTGCCTTGTTGAGCGCATGCTCCTCCGCTGGTGGTTGATGCAGGCCGCCGACACCGTAATTGTCGTCGATGGCCGCACGAGACGACACCTTGGTCACCGTTTCGTCGTCAAACTTGTACCACTGGCCCTGCTCTGGGTCGGGTCGGATGAAGGCGCAGTAGTGGCCCGCGTCCACGTCGCCAATGTGCACCAGAACCGCGTGGAGAATGTACACTGCGTCCTCCTCCGACATTTGGGCCGTGATGTCGTCCTCCTCCTCGGCAGGCTCGACGGCGCCATTGCCGGCCGCATCCCCAGACGAAGGTGCGTCGCCGTCCTTGGCAGCCGCCGCCGGTGACCGGTCAGCATCATCGGTCCCACCAGTCTTGTCGCTGATGGTCACAAACGACCGCAGGTCCAGCTCTGCTCCAAAGTGGAAGTAGTCGTTGATCTTGACCTGAACCGGTGGGTCCCGCGCAAAGTCGAAGTCAAACCGCTTCAGATGAAGCTGCAGCACCGGCGGGAGGTGCGCAAAACGGACGCCCTTTTTGGCCCGCTGCAGCTCTTCGTACCCGTCCGCCCGCACCCGATTGTCGCCGTCCATCATCTCCACAGCGGTGTAGGCGCGCAGCGCCTCGTCGACGCCAGAGAGGCCGAGCACGTTCAGGGAGAGGTCGTAAAACACCTCGTCCCGGCTGGACGTGTAGTCCACGTCGATGCACTCGACGAACGAAGTGGTCTTCCCCTCAAATAGCTCCGCGACTGTGTCCTTGGCCTTGACACGCTTGAGCGTCTCCGCCAAGCGGTCACAAAGCACGCGGTTGAGCTCCTGCGCGTCGTGCTGCTGAAAGAGCTCCGCATTGTCCCAACCGAACGACTCAGTGAGCCGCTTGGTCTTCACGGTCGAGGGGCTGGACTGCAGCTCGTAAAACACCTTCTGCAGCTCGTAACTCTGCCGCTCCGCCACGGTGCTGGTGCTCTCCTTCCCCTCCGCCTCCTCGCCAGAAACCGGCGGCAGGGGCATGGCATACACAGCCCGACGGAAGGCAGACAGGCAGTAGAGCGTCTGCAGCAGGGAGTTGAGGTAGCAAGTGGCGCCCTGGTTCTTGAACCCCACGTACCCCGTCTCCTTCCGCGAGTCCCATGCGGGCGCCCACGACGAGTGGGCGGCCGTGTATGAGGAGGCGTCGGTCAGCTTCACCCGCGCCTCAAAGCGCATCTGCTTCCGGCCGTGGATAGCCGACAGCTTGATAAACTCCCTGAACCCCCAGTCCGCCTCGCGCGGTGAGAAGTTGTGCGTCGCCTCCTTGATGACGTCCGACGCAGCGGTGCTGCCGTCCTTGGCTCCCTCTGTCAGCAACAACAGCTTGAAGGTGGCGACGCGAGACCACCAAGCGTCGCGCGCAGCGGGGGCGGGGTAGGGCCCCCCACAGTCCAAGTAGACGGACAGGTCCTCGTTGGTCTGGTTGCCGTGGGGGAAAATAAGAAAACGCCATTGGTAACCCCCAAAGGGGGTCCAACCAGAGTGAATTTTGTCGTCGTCGATCGGCGTCGACGACGACATGGTGAACTGGAACACCGCCGACGGCTCCTGTCCTTCCTCGTCATCATCGTCGTCATCGTCATCGTCAATGGACGTCACGGCGGTGGTGTTGGACACAGGCGGCGGCAGCAGCAACGGCGGTGCCGCAGAGGGTACCTTCTCCTCACCATCCGCTGCAGCATCAGTTCCGGCCACAAGGGCTTCTGCGGCGGGGGCATTCGCCTACAACCGACGTGACACAAACAAACACGAAGGGTCACACCAGTGCGGGAAGCGGCAATGAAACGCCCAACCAGAAATGTAGCGAGACCAGTCAGTATGAACTCAACACTGCACAAACAGTGTACAACGAAACCGAAAAAGCTCATTGATTCGCACAAGAGCCGCAGGGGCACGACGGCCGTGGACAGACGCGCTCAGAGCACCGCCGCCACACAAGCACAGAGACTGGTCAAGGATCGGAGACCCGAGCCCCACATACCTGCTCCGTCGCAGCCGTCTCGGTAGGATCCATGGCAGGCGGCACTGGTGACGTTGCTCGACGTCAGGGCCGCCAGTCCTCTCACCGCAAGCGCACGGAGTGATGAATCAGAGGTCCGGCACCGACAGGCAGGATCCGCTACACCTCATCAAACCAGGGCGGCGCAGAAAGCGCGGACCGCGAGGCCCAGCCCGCACCCGCCGACGTCCGTCGCGCCGAAAAAACACAGCCGAGCAACAGCTGCAGCGTCCGCAACGTCGACAAAGCCGCGTCCCTATCTGCACCGGCCGCCCCGTCCACTTGCGACCCTCAATCCCCAATCAACTGGGAAAGACCAGCGCAGCAGCCGCCCGCTCCGCGACGGCGATACAACGGTGGTGGCGCTGTAGACCGAATGCTGCTGGCGTGCGGGGGCGTGTCGCGGGCAGAGGAACTGCCCGTGCTGGCAGTCTGCTGCGAAATTACCTACCTCGCGTCAGCCGAAGTACACGAACAGTCATTCAGTCCACCAGATCCACGTTGCACTGAAAGTGCGTTTGAGAATTTACCCTGCCCTTGGCGACAAAATTGACTCGAGCGTACCGCGTGCATCCCCCAGATCATGTCATCTTTCTCCAGCACTCCACCGACACTCGGACTTTGAATTCGATGCACGCGCTCGGACATTTTTTCAAGCTCCGAGCGCCTTTGTCCGCCGCGCACGCGCTGGCGTCCCTCACAACCATCGCCACTCCCTTGGCCATCAACGCCATGGGGGTGTCTCCCCCCCCCCCCGTGGCCTCCGCCACCGCGCTGCCGCGCATGGCACTGGCAATGAACGAGGACGACGGCAATGACCGGCAATGCTGTGTATCGCTTCGCTCCTCCAACCCCTTTTCCCGTCGCGCGCTTCTGCCCCCCCCCCCCTCCGGCTTCCTTGGCCATCCACCAGT
>ENA-ORXT01002679-ORXT01002679.1-marine-metagenome-genome-assembly--contig:-NODE-2679-length-20855-cov-3.857108_pt1 | contig 20855 bp, 15 predicted proteins | sample MGYA00237868_ERZ511482 | MGnify/ENA metagenome assembly ERZ511482
TGCGAGCCGCTTCTATGGATTGTTTCATAGTAGAACCACCGCCAACGTCCAAAACGTGATCGACTCCACCGTTGGACTGCTTAAAAATTGTTTTGCCCCAACGATTGTCTTCTTTATAATTGACAACAAACTCAGCTCCAAGGGTTTTTAGTCTTTCTGCTTTTTCGGGCGACGAAGTTGTTGCAAATACGTTTGCACCTGCTGCTTTGGCAAATTGTAGACCAAAGAGCGACATTCCGCCTGTTCCTTCGATGAGAACCGATTGTCCAGCTTGCAGCTTTCCAGTATTCATCAGCCCATTCCAAGCGGTGAGTGCTGCACAGGGTAGGGTGGAGGCTTCGGCATAAGAATAATTGTTGGGAATAATGGTGACCGCTTTTTGAGATAAGCAACTGTACTCAGCCATATATCCGTCGATGGTTTCACCAGAAATACCTACAATCTTTTCAAAACGTGGTTCCCCTTCTAACCATTCTGGGAAGAAGAGCGACATTACTTTATCTCCGACTTTATACTCCATTACATCTGGTCCTATTTCTACTATTTCACCAGCACCATCCGACATGGGAATGCGTCCGTTGGGAACAGGAATGGCACCGATGGCGACCAAATAATCATGGTAGTTTAAGCTGGTGGCATGCCATTTGATGAGGACTTCTCCAGATTTAGGGGAGGGTCGGTCCTTTTGAGTGATTTGGAGTTTTTCTAATCCTTTTCCTTGTGATGATAGGGTGATGGTTTTCATAGATGATGGATGATGGATGATGGATGATGAATGATAGATGATAGATGATAGATGATGGATGATTTTTTTCTTTTGTGCTCTTTTATGAGGTGTTGAGGTTTTGTTAAATGATATTTGAAATTTTATTATATTTACTTTTGGACTAAACTTAGAAAAGCTATGAATACTAAACTTGCTTTTAGCCTATTTGTTTTGGGATTGCTGGGTGTTTTATCTTTATTGACTATGGAATTCCCTTTGCCAGCGGAAGCGCAAGAAAAAATGGCAGATTTTCATCCTGTGGTGTTTAAACTTTTGCTGCTCATTAATCCAATGATTATGTTGGTTATGTCAGTGGTGATTGGTTCGATTGTTTATAAAAAGGCAAATTTGTCTGTTCCAATAATTGAAGGGGTTCTTGACGGTAAACGTGATTTTGATTTGTCAAATATCTTAAAATTTGGGGTGATTGGTGGTATTATAGGGGGATTTCTTTTGGTTGTTATTACCCAATTTTTCATTCCTTATTTACCAAACGAATTTTTGGAGATACAAGAAAAGTTTAAGCCTAGTTTGTTGGGGCGGTTTTTGTATGGCGGCATTACCGAAGAGATACTGATGCGATTTGGGTTTATGTCTTTTTTGGTTTGGTTGTTTGTGACCGTTTTTAAATCGACAAACCCTATTGTTTATTGGACAGCTATTTTGATAGCGGCATTCTTTTTTGCTTTGGGACATTTTCCTTTGGTTTTCCAACTGGTAGAAAGTCCTTCTATGCTGCTTTTGTCCTATATCTTGATTGGTAATATCACTGGTGGAATTGTTTTTGGATGGCTTTATTGGAAAAAGGGATTGGAGAGTGCTATGATTGGGCATATTTTTGCCCATGTGGTGATGTTTTTGATGGAGTATTTTTGAATAAAAGAATAAAAAATTCAAGTTCAAAAAGAGATACCTGCTATTTGAACTTGATATTTTAAATTTTATAATTCCTGAGCGTGAATGGCTGCAATTCCCACCATATCCACAATTTGTCTTACGGTAGAACCCAACTGTAGAATGTGAACAGGTTTTTTCATTCCCAATAAAATTGGACCAATGATTTCCATTTTACCAGCGGTATTGAGCAAGTTGTAGGCAATGTTTGCCGACGAAAGATTTGGGAAAATAAGGACATTTGCCTTGTGACCAGCTAATTTTGAGAATGGATAAAGTTGTTCCAAACCTTCTTTGTTCAATGCGAGATGTGCCTGCATTTCACCATCAACAATCCAGTCAGGATGTCTATCGTGTAATATATTTGTTGCAGAGCGCATCAAGACAGCCGATTCCCCATTTGGAACAGAACCGAAGTTGGAATAGGTGACCAATGCAATTCTAGGTTCTATGTTAAATCCTTTTACTTGTTTGGCGACCAATTCAGCAATATCGGCAACATCCTCGGGCGATAAGTCATGGTTGATGGTGGTGTCTGCCAAAAACAACGGACCCGCTTTGGTTTTAATGATGTGCATACTTGCCACTTTTGTCCTACCTTCTTCTGGACCAACAATTTGTAAAGCAGGTCTTACAGTCGAAGGATATTTGTTGGTCATACCACCAATCATGGCATCTGCATCTCCAAAATCGACCATTAGGGTTCCATAATAAGAACGATAGTTGACCATTTCGGCCGCCTCACTTTTTGATAAACCCTTTCGTTTTCTCTTATTGTAAAAATGCTCTGCATAACTTTCTAATACTGCTTCCTCTTCCTCATTTGCAGCTTGTTTGGGGTCAATAATACGAACATCGGGCAACGAAATATTTTGTTCCGCCAGCATTTTTTCGACCTTTTTGACATTGCCTAATAAAATGGGGTGAGCGATTCCTTCTTCCAGCACGATTTGAGCTGCTTTTAATACCGAAATGTCTTCGGCATCGGCAAAAACCACTTTTTTGACATCCTGCTTTGCTTTTGACTCAATGATTTTAGAGAGAGTGTCATCGTCACCCAATCTTTTAGCAAGTTCATCTTCATAGGCTTCCCAATTGGTGATGGGCATTTGAGCCAATCCAGATTCCATTGCTGCTTTGGCAACGGCAGGTGAGACTGTTGTTATTAAGCGAGGATCAACAGGTTTGGGTATGATGTAGGTTTTACCAAACTTAAGATTGTTGTTGTTGTATGCCATATTAACGATGTCTGGCACTGGTTTTTTTGCTAAGTCTGCCAAAGCATAGACAGCGGCAATTTTCATCGCCTCATTGATTCCAGTTGCTCGTACATCTAGGGCTCCTCTAAAAATAAAAGGAAAGCCCAATACATTATTGACCTGATTGGGATAATCAGAGCGTCCTGTTGCTATAATACAATCAGGGCGTGCTTCCAAAGCATCTTCATAACTGATTTCTGGGTTGGGATTAGCCATTGCAAAAATAACGGGCTCCTTCGCCATATTTTTTATCATCTCTTTTTTTAGAAGTCCACCACGAGACAAGCCAATGAATACATCGGCGCCATCAAGGATATCAGTCAAAGAGGTATCCATTGGAACAGTACTGTTGATAAACTCAGGTTTTTTACCATTTAGTTTGTGCTTACTATCAGGTTTGTTTCGATCACCATGGATCAGTCCCTTGCTGTCGTACATAAAAACATTCTCTTTTTCTGCACCCAAAGACAGATAAATTTTAGTACAAGAGATAGCGGAAGCGCCAGCACCACTGACCACAATTTTTACATCTTCAATTTTTTTACCTACCAATTCCAAAGCGTTCAACAAAGCAGCTCCACTAATGATTGCCGTACCGTGTTGGTCGTCGTGCATAATGGGGATGTTCAGCTCTTCTTTTAGCCTTTCCTCTATTTCAAAACAAGAAGGAGCAGAGATGTCTTCTAAGTTTACGCCACCAAAAGTAGGTTCTAGAATTTTTACCGTACGAATGAATTCATCAATATCTGTGGTATCGAGTTCGAGGTCAAATACGTCGATGTCCGCATAGATTTTAAACAAAAGCCCTTTCCCTTCCATAACAGGTTTACTGGCTGCGGGACCTAAGTCGCCCAGTCCCAGGACAGCGGTACCATTGCTTATAACGGCAACTAGGTTTCCTTTTGCAGTGTATTTGTATACATCGTTGGGATTGTCTTTAATGGCGAGACAAGGAGCTGCTACTCCAGGCGAATATGCCAGTGAGAGGTCTCTTTGATTTGCGGTAGGCTTTGTGGGCACTACTTCTATTTTGCCTGGTCTGTCTTGAAAATGGTAGATCAGTGCTTCTTCGTCTAGGGATTTTTTCTTCATTTTATTGAGTGTTTATTGTGTTTTGGATCGCCTTTGGCTTGTGGACCGTTCGCTTGCGCTCACTTTGGGACCGCTTGCCTTTGGCATTGCTTATGGACCGTTCGCTTTGCTCTCTTTTGGACTGATTAGTGTCAGATTAATGATAAGTCTGTTACCGAAACACCTCGTAATAAGTGCATTTATTTCCTTTTGGAAGGTTTCGGGAAGGTCTAGAAACATAGGAAAACCTAATGCTACTTGACTAATCTGATGCCAATCACTTTTTGCGTGCTGCGCTTCTGAACAGTTAGACTGATGTCTTTCCCCCCAAAAAAAATTTAGTTTAAAAAAAGTAGTAAAAGTAACAAGTTTTTACCCAAATTTGGTATCACATTGGCAATAGCCATCATTTTGTTATTTTTGCAGAAATAAAATCAAACTATGCCGAAGCAAGACGTAAGTGCCATTATACAACCAGGAATAGATTTAGGTGGATTCACATTGATGGAACCGACAACTGTTCTGACGGATATAATGGTGACAGTGGTTTGTTTTTATGCCTTTTGGAAGTTAAGAAAACACAGCAGACAGGATAAGGTTTATAAATTTACTCAGGTGTTTTTTTTAATGCTTGGATTGGCTGCTTTCTTTGGGGCGTTTTTTGGTCACGGATTAATTCATATATTGACAGCTAAGTTTTGGAAATTACCTGGTTGGTATACGAGTATGTTTGCGGTTGCCTTTTTAGAACGGGCTTCTATCTCGCACGCCAATCAGTTTTTACCCAAAAAATTAGGAAAGTTTCTTTTGGGGTTAAATGTAGTGGAGCTGGCTTCTTTGTGTATCATTGTTGCCATAACGGTTCAGTTCAAATATGTCGAGATTCATTCGGCTTATGGGTTCTTAGTGGTGGTTTTCCTCTGTCACAGCTTTTCTTATTTCAAATCCAGAGATAAAGGAAGTCTGATTTTTCTATTGAATAATTTGACGCTCTTTGCAGTGGTCTTTATCTATAACCATCCAGTAATCATTCATACCTTTTTTAACCATAGAGATTTGGCGCATTTGGTGATGTGCTTGAGTTGTTGGTTGATTTATAAGGGGACGATAAATTTAGGTAAGAGTGATGGATGATGGATGATGGATGATAGTTGATGGATGATAGTTGATGGATGATAGTTGATAGGTGGTTTATATTTGCCTAGAATAGGTGGACCAAAAAATCAACGATCATCCATCAACGAGAGAGCGCATTGACTACGATGTTTACGCCAAATTTGGTGTTGTCTTCTCGCATAAAACGTTTGTTTTTGAAATGATAATCCCATTCACAGCCGTAGTCTTTATTGCTGTATAAAACGGCTATTCGTCCTTCGAGGGTTACAGCTTTTAGGTAATCATGGACCAGATCGTCTCCCCAGCCGTTTAATTCAAAAGAAGTGGTTGGTGGACCTTTTTCAAAGTTAAAAAAGGCAGTATAGAGCGGATGATTGTTTGGGATTTTTTGTAGGCTTTTCTCACCAAAAATACGCCTCATTTGTCGTTCAAAAGATTGTGCAAAAAGTCCGTCAATGTCGTGGTTGCAATCGTCTACAAAGACAAAACCGCCATTGCGAACATACTGCTCAAAGTGTTTGCGTTCCTCGTCGTTGAAATCAACCAGTTTGTGTCCACTCAAATAACAAAAAGGCGAATAGTAAATGTCTCCACTGTCTAGTCGAACAATTTTTTCTTTTTCTTCTATAGGAATACTGGTATACTCCACTAAAGAATTGAGTAGATTCGAAGGCATCCGTTGGTCGGTATCCCAATCGCCAGAGTGATATTGTAGTCGGGTGAAGAAGAACATTTTTAACGGTTTAACGGGTTGACGGTTTAACGGTGAACGGTTGACGGTTTAATGGGTTGACGGTGAACGGTTGACGGTTTAACGGTGAACGGTTTAACGGGTTGACGGTGAACGGTTGACGGTTTAGGTGGGGCTGATATTGCTGGCAATTTTATAAAAAAGTGGAGGCATCCAAGCATGGCATTTGGTTAAGAATTTTTCACCAAAGCTACCAATAACTATTTTCTTTTTTTGTCTGGCAATTGCCTTTAGGTATTGTTTTGCACATTGATCTACGGGCATTCCCTTTTCCTGACCTTCGTCTGCTTTTCCCCATTGTTCTCCTGATTTTTGGAGGGCACTTTTAGAAATATCCGTTGCGATTCTAGCGGGACAAACGATGGTGGTAAAAATATTGTTTTTGGTTTCTTCTAATTGAAGGGTTTCAAAATAGCCATGCAAAGCGTGTTTAGAAGCAGCATAAGCAGAGCGCATAGGAAAGCCGAAAATACCAGTGAGGCTGCTGGTAACAGCAATGTATCCTTCTCCCTGTTGTTGTTTCATTTTTGGTAAAACTGCTTTAGTGAGTGCAATGGTTCCAAAATAGTTTATTTCCATAATTCGTCGATCCACCACCATATCGGTTTCAAAAGCCAGCGAGCGTTGACTGATTCCTCCGTTGTTGATGAGCACATCAATTTTATTGGTTTTATTAAAAACATCTGCCACTAGTTGATTAAAGTATTCGTTTTTTTCCAAATCCAAGGGAACAATCCAAACCTGAATGTCTTTAGCTGTCAGCTCCGATTTGAGTGCCTGCAATTTGTCTTCTGATCTTGCCGACAATACCAAATTTGCCCCTTTGCTTGCCAATTGAACCGCCAGTTCTTTGCCAATACCCGAAGAAGCACCCGTGATCCAAACCGTTTTGTTTTTATAAAAATCCATAGTACAAAGGTAGTTATAGGAATTTTAAATGTGAAAATACAAATGGGAGAGTAAAAAACTTACAAAACGAAAAAAATGCATTGTTATAGTAGGATGAGGATGAAAATAAATTGAATGATAACACGATGAGCAACAGCAAACAGAAAAATAAGTATCGGAACGTACATGACCAATTGTTTAAACTGGTTTTTTCCAAAAAGCGAGAGGCTGCTAATTTGGTTCGAAATTTTTGTAACCCTGTTTTGGTTGAAAACTTGGATTTCAGGACTTTAAAAAGGGAAGTGGCATCTTTTGTAGAACCTGATTTAAAAGAATATTTTTCGGATTTGGTTTATTCCTGCCGATGGAAAGGCAATGAATTAAGACTTTGTTTGTTGTTTGAACACAAAAGTTATCCAGTAGCCTATCCACATTTTCAGCTCTTGCGATATATGTTAAATTGTTGGGAACAAGATTTAAAAGAAAAGCGAGATTTACGTCCTGTCATTCCAATTATTGTGTACCATGGAAAGCAAAGATGGAAGCATAAAAACTTAACAGATTACTTTGACATTCCCGACGAGCAACTCAAGATTTTCTTTCCCGATTTCGATTACCATCTTTTGGATTTGTCAAAATATGAGGATGAAAATATTTTGAGTTTACAAACAGGCTTCTATGTGAATACCCTTTTGTTACTGAAACACCAACGGCAAAAGAAATTTATTTTGACTCACTTAAAAGACATCTTTAAAGATGGCGAAAAATACCATTTAACCAACGAGGGACAAACTTTTATTAAGACAATGTTGCATTATATGCATAAAACCAATAAATTTGAAGAACACGAAAAAGAAAATATTATGGATTATTTATTTGGCACAAACATAGAACATATCGATCCTGATAACATAGATAATTCTTATGATGAAATGGTCATGAAAGGATATGTTAAGGGTAAGGCAGAGGGAAAGGTAGAAGGAATAGCAGAGGGTAAGGTAGAAGTCAAAGAGGAGATGGAACTAAGGCAGTTTGAACGAATTATTAAAATCTTCCCAGATTTATCAAACGAACAGATTGCAGAATTAATGGGGATTTCGACTGATAGAGTGATTGTTTTATGGGAAACGATAAAATAGTTTTATTATGGATTATTTATTTGGCACAAACATAGAACATATTGATCCTGATAACATAAGTAGGTAAACAAAAATAATCGACACTCTATGACGGCCTCTTTTTCTGCTAGACTTCGTTAAAAAATATTTACGTAACTATGGCTATGCAAAGATTTTTTTCCTTGTCTAGCAAAAAAATAACCATCGTCAACAGTGTCGATTATTTTTATTAACCTACTTAGATAATTCTTATGATGAAATGGTCATGAAAGGATATCTTAAGGGTAAAGCAGAAGGAATAGCAGAATTCAAAGAAGAGATGGAACTAAGAATTTTAGGACAGATTATCAAAATCTATCCAAACTTGAGTGATGAACAGGCTACCGAATTATTAGCGGTATCAATTGAACGATTGAATGTCCTTCGAAAGGCAGTGTCATAGAAAAAAGTACAAAACAATCTTTTGTTTAACTTATTTGGAAATAAAGGCTGTTTATAGAAACAAAGCTTAGTCAAAACTTTTTCAAACATTAGATTGCGGAATGCATTTGTCTTATCTTTGTGTAGAATAGAATAATTGTTTGAATCATTGGTTATAATAATGACTCAAAATTAAAAGAACAAAAATCATGAATAAGAAACAAACCATTGGATTAATCATTTTTGGAATGATATTGATTGCAGCCTTATCGAGATTGGGACCACATCTTTATAATTTTACTCCTATTGCTGCTATGGCTTTGTTTGGTGCTGCTTGGTTCAAAAACAAATGGATGGCTTTGTTTGTACCATTGGCATGTTTGTTCTTTAGCGACGTATTGCTTCAATTGCAGTATGTAAGCGGAAGCGCAGAATATCCTGCTTTCTTTGGTGGAACAATTGCTGTTTATGGCGCTTTTTTATTGATAGGACTTTTGGGCTTTGGCTTGAGAAACCGAGTGAGTTTTAAAAACGTCGTTGTTACTTCTTTGGCTGCTTCTGTATTGTTCTTTGTCGTTACCAACTTTGCTGCTTGGTTGACTGATTACCAATATTATCCAGTAAAAAGCTTTGCGACTTTGATGGAAGCTTATGCTTTAGGTGTTCCTTTCTTTAGAGGTACTTTGTTGGGCGATTTGTTCTTCAATGGTGTGTTGTTTGGTTCGTTTGAATTGGTGAGAAGATCGGTTCCTTCTTTGAAATTGGCTGTAGTAAAATAAAAGGACTTCGTGAGTTTGAGATTTCGAGCAATCGAGACTTGAATTGTATATGAGCTAAGGAGTTTGGCTTTGTAAATTTAAATAAAATACTTTGTCTCAAAATACCGATATCTCAGAATCCCAATATCCTATAATTGCTCCTTCACTTCTTGCTGCCGATTTCTCTAACTTGGTACAGGAGGTTAAAATGGTCAATGAGAGTGAAGCCGATTGGTTGCATTTAGATGTTATGGATGGAGTGTTTGTCCCCAATATTTCGTTTGGGTTTCCCATCATCAAAGCAATTGCACCGCTAACCAAAAAAGTGCTCGATGTTCATTTAATGATTGTTGAGCCAGATAAATACTTAAAACAATTTGCCGATATTGGTGTGGGGGTACTTACTGTTCACTACGAAGCCTGTCCACATTTGCATAGAACGATTCAATTGATAAAATCTCTGGGTGTAAAAGCTGGTGTGGCACTCAATCCACATACACCAGTTTCACTATTGGCACCCATTTTAAAAGACTTAGATTTGGTTTGTTTGATGTCTGTCAACCCAGGTTTTGGGGGGCAACAATTCATTGAGCATACGTATCAAAAAACTCGATCATTGGCTACCTTAAAGTCTAACATTAATCTCGATTTAATGATTGAAATTGATGGCGGTGTAAATACTCAAAATGCCCCTAAATTGATTGAAGCGGGCGCTACTGTTTTGGTGGCTGGTAGTAGTGTGTTTAAGTCTGATGACCCTCTGAAAAGCATTTTGCAATTAAAGGGTTGAGATGAACTTTAAAGACAAAAGCTGTCATAATATTTTTAAAAACAATCTACCCACCAACTCCACCGTTTCACTAAATACATGAATCAAATCAAACTTATTACCTGTATTGGCTTATTTCTGTTAAGCAGTATTGTTTTAATGGGGCAGTTGCGCTTAGAAGGAGTAGTCTCTGATACCAAGGGCTTTCCATTGGGAGGAGCAAATGTCTCTTTGAAGAATTCTGGAACAGGCGTTATTACCAATCCAGATGGCAGTTATGAATTACTTTTGCCTAAGTCTCAGCAACGTTTCACCATTATTTATAGTTTTCTTGGTTACGAAACGGTTGAAGAGATTGTCTCTTTTTTCAATACCGAAACCATAACGCTAAATGTCTCTCTACAATCTACAGCCGTAGATATAGTCGAATTAGAAATCAAAGCCGATAGAAGATCAGACGCTGGTTCTATGACCCGTTTGAGCACTTTTCAAGTTGAGCAATTGCCTACAGCAGGGGCGGGTGGAGTAGAGGCACTCATCAAAACCCTTCCGGGTGTATCTTCTAATAATGAGTTGAGTTCTCAGTATTCTGTTCGTGGAGGCAACTTCGATGAAAACCTAGTTTACGTCAACGACTTTGAAATCTATCGTCCTTTTTTGGTTCGTTCGGGGCAGCAAGAAGGGCTGAGTTTTATCAACAGCGATATGGTGAGCAATATTAGTTTTTCGGCAGGTGCTTTTGAAGCAAGGTATGGCGATAAGCTTTCTTCTGTTTTGGACATTGAGTACAAACGACCTCGAGAATTTGAGGCAGGAGTTGGATTGAGTTTGTTGGGGACCAATGCGTATGTTGGTGGAAGTAATAAATCGAGAAGGCTCTCTTATATTGTTGGTGCTCGACATAGAACCAATAAGTATCTATTAAATTCTTTACCGACAGAAGGCGGATATGAACCTTTGTTTGTAGATCTACAGGGATTTTTGACATTCGACATCAATCTCAATTGGCAATGGCAATTGATTGCCAACTATTCCCAAAATCGTTATCAGTTTAGACCCAATTCGGCTATTTTTCAATTTGGTGAAATTCAGAATGTAAAGCGCTTGCGTATTGCTTATGAAGGGCAAGAAAAAGACGAGTATATTGCCGCTATGGGTGGAACAGGATTTGTTTATACGTCAGATGAAGAAGACTTAACATTGAAATTTTTAGCTTCTGCTTTTACGACTACAGAAGAAGAAAACTTTGACATCATAGGTGAGTATTTTTTGGGTGAAGTAGAAAGCGATCAAGGCGATGAAAATTTTGGAGAAGTTGTCAGTGAATATGGAATCGGAACCTACCACGATTATGCTAGAAACGAATTACAAGCCTTGATTGGTAATATTGCCCACAAAGGATATTACGACAAAGGCGACCATTTTATAAATTGGGGCGTAAAATATCAATATGAAGACATTACCGATCGCCTAAATGAATGGCAGCGAGTAGATTCGGCAGGTTATTCTTTGAGTGGAGGCGAAAGCATTTTTTCGGGTGGCTACAATCCTTTAGAGGTCGAACTGTTTTCAGTTGAAAAGACAGATTTTGATTTGCAATCCCATCGTATAACAACTTTTGTACAGGACTCTTGGGATTTTGGTGAAAAGCGAAATGCCATTCTGACGGCAGGTGCACGTCTGAATTATTGGAGTGTTAATAAAGAACTCTTTGTCGTTCCTCGTGTGCAATTGTCTTGGCAACCTAAGGTAGACTCTTTGGCGGAAGCCGAACGTTTTGATGCTTTAGAGCGAGGAGAACCATTGCCGCCTAAAAATCAAACCAGTTATCGAATTGCCGCTGGGATGTATCATCAGCCGCCTTTTTATCGTGAAATGCGAAATTTTGCAGGAAAAGTAAACACCGATTTGAAGTCACAAAAGTCGGCTCATTTTGTCGCAGGATTGGACCACGAATTTACAATGTGGGAGCGTCCTTTTAAGTTTACAGGAGAAGCCTATTTTAAATATTTTTGGGACTTGGTTCCCTATGATGTAGACAATGTATTGATTCGGTATTATGGAGAAAACAATGCCATTGGTTATTCGACAGGTTTGGATTTTCGGTTAAATGGAGAATTTGTTCCAGGTACGGAGTCTTGGTTTAGTTTATCTATTTTACAAACAAGAGAAGACGTTTTAGACGATTTTTTCACCCAATACTTTAACAGTGAAGGTACAGAAGTAGCTCCTAGTGCTGCCAATCAAATTGTAGATTCTCTAACAACACAGCGAGGTTTTATTCCCCGACCCACCGATCAGATTGTCAATTTCGCCATTTTCTTCCAAGATAATTTACCAAACAACGAAAACATTAAAGCCAACCTGAATGTATTATTTGGCTCTCCTTTGCCTTATGGTCCACCCAATCAAGCCCGTAATAGAAATGCCCTTCGTTTTGCCCTTCCATATATGCGTGTAGACATTGGTTTTTCGGCACAATTATTTGAAAGAGGTAAGCGAGAGATTCCCATTAATAGTTGGTTAAACGGATTTGAAAGTCTTTGGGCAGCAGTAGAAGTTTTTAACTTAATCGATGCGCCCAACATTATTTCCCATTCGTGGATAAATGATTTTACCGGGCAGTTTTATTCTGTCCCCAATAGATTGACCAATCGCCGGGTGAATGCACGTTTAATCATGAAGTTTTGAGATGTTCATAGTTGATGGTTGATAGGAGATAGTTGATTTATTTTGTATTTTTTAGTTTATTTTTCAATTTCCAAAAAGCTCTAAAACTAAAATTATCTCAAATCTCACGTCTAGTATCTCAAATCTTATAGATAGGGTTTACCTTTGCAGAAAATTTTACAAAAACGATATAATATATACTTATGCAATACAATGTCATTGTTATTGGCGCAGGCCCTGGAGGTTATGTCGCTGCCATCCGTTGTGCACAATTGGGAATGAAAACAGCCATTATTGAAAAACAATATATGGGGGGAACGTGCTTGAATGTGGGTTGTATTCCTTCTAAAGCACTCTTAGATTCAACAGAACACGTTTTAAAAGCTAGAAAAGAGTTTGCAGAGCATGGTATTCAGATTGGCGAAGTGAAAGTCGATTTTGAGCAGATGGTCAAAAGAAAAAGAGAAGTGGTGGAGCAAACAGTGGGTGGTGTCGAATTTTTAATGAAAAAAAATAAGATTGATGTCCATAGAGGATTGGGTTCTTTTCAGGATAAAAACACCATATTGGTTACCAAAGAAGATGGTGTTACTGAATTGTTGACAACCGATAGAGTGATCATTGCGACTGGATCAAAAGTGGGTTCATTGCCTTTTATTAATATAGATGGCGACAGAGTCATTTCATCGACAGAAGCATTGGAATTAAAAGAAATTCCAAAAACAATGACTGTTATTGGTGGAGGTGTTATTGGAATGGAATTGGGTTCTGTTTATGCACGATTGGGAACGGAAGTGACGGTAATTGAATATGCTGACAGTATTATTCCTACAATGGACAAAGATTGTGGTAAGGAGTTGATGAAGACGATGAAAAAAATGGGGGTGAAATTCCATTTGAATACTGGTGCAAGCGAAGTAACACCAACGAAAAACTCGGTGAAGGTTAAGGCCAAAAATCACAAGAAAGATACCGAAATAGAAGTGGAAACGGATTATTGTTTGGTGTCTGTTGGGCGTATTCCAAATACAGATGGATTGGGTTTAGAGAATATTGGATTGGCAGTAGATGAGCGAGGACGCATTCCTGTAGATGGTCATTTACAAACCAGCGTAGAAGGTGTTTATGCCATTGGTGATGTAATTAAGGGTGCGATGTTGGCGCACAAAGCAGAAGAGGAAGGAATGTTTGTTGCCGAGGTGATGAACGGCGAAAAGCCACACATCAATTACAAATTGATTCCTGGGGTTGTTTATACTTGGCCAGAGGTGGCAGGAGTTGGTTATACCGAACAAGAACTCAAAGCTGAGGGAAAAGCTTACAAAACAGGAAAGTTTCCATTTAGAGCCAGTGGTCGTGCCAGAGCAAGTATGGATTTAGATGGCTTTGTCAAGGTATTGGCAGACAAAGAAACCGATGAAATATTAGGTATGCATATGGTTGGTCCACGTATTGCCGATTTGATTATTGAAGGTGTGGTGGCGATGGAATATCGTGCAAGTGCCGAAGACATTGCTCGTATGTCGCATCCGCATCCAACTTATACGGAGGCAGTGAAGGAGGCTTGTTTGGCGGCTACGGAGGATAGGGCATTACATATATAGATAGATAGACCGCCTTCGGCTTTATGACCGTTCGCTTACGCTCACTTTATGACCGTTCGCCTTTGGCTTTGCTTTATGACTGTTCGCTTGCGCTCACTTTATGAGTGATTGGTGTCAAATTACCAGTACGAAACACCTCGCAACAAGTGCAATAACCTCATATAAAGTTTAAAATTTAACTGTATAAAGTATTCATTTTTCTATGGGTGATATTAAATATATAGATCGGATTCAGGTTTCTAATTTTTGGGGCTTGTATGATGTAGATTGGAAACTCGATCCTAGTGTCAATATTTTGATTGGTAAAAATGGGAGTGGGAAAAGTACGTTGTTGGATTTGTTGGAAGAGTCTTTTGAATATGGTAATTCGACAGGTAGTGAACGGGAAAAGTTTTTGAATGGTGAAGCATATTTAGGAAATGAATATACTGGTGAAATTAAATTTACGTTCAATAACGATCAAGTATTGATTAACATATTGATGCGTGCTAATGGTTCTCAAAGTCATTCAAGCCTTCCCTCGAATTTTATTTATCAACTAATCCGAACTTTCGATGCCAATTTAATAGATAGAGACCCTTTTGAGAAAAAAGATAAGCCGAGTATTAAAACTCCATTGGATTATATTTTGAATGAGTTGATAGATGAATATGTAGAATATCAATTAAATTTAACCAAGAGGATTATTAATCACAATGAAGATAAAAAGGATGTTTTTAAGCGATTTGAGTTGTTTCACAATTTTTTAGATGAACTCTTTGGTGATTCCAATAAGACGAGCAATAGAGATGCCAATAGAATAGACTTTTTACTCAATGACAAAGTTGCAATAAATGTAACTCAATTATCAGCAGGTGAAAAGCAACTGTTGATCATTTTGATTACTGTTTTGATTCAAGATGGAAAGCCTGCTACTTTGTTATTAGACGAGCCAGAAGTTTCGCTTCATATTGATTGGCAATATAAATTTATTGATATTCTCAAGCAAATAAATCCCAATTGTCAGTTGATTATTGCGACTCATTCTCCAAGTATTTTTGGTGAAAACGGAGAGTACCCTATTTATTTTATGGAGGATGTTTTGGGTATTAAAGAATCGGTAAATGGATAGCATCGCTTCTTTTGCTAGAAATTACAAAAATGGATTAATCATATCTCGTTTGAATTCCATTATTTTAGTCGAAGACAAATCAAGTAAAATTTTTTGGACTTTTGTGTTTGGTATTTATGCTCCTTCTCTTAGATTTAAAGTAATTGTAAAACCTAAAATTGTTGGTCGAGATGGAAACGTGAAAAAACACAGTAATGTACATTCTGTTTTAAAATATCTTCCTTTTGCCGATTGTAAATTGGTTGTGTGCAAAGATAGTGACTATGAATATTTACTTCAAAATTCTGAACTAAATAATAAGGAATTTCTTTTTCAAACCTATACTTATTCTGTCGAAAATTATTTTTGTTATGCTCCAAGTCTAAGAGATGTTTGTAAAAAAACTACCTTAGAAGACAATATTGAATTTGATTTTGAAGATTTTTTAAAACAATATTCCAATATAGTTTTTGAACTATTTGTAAGGACCTACCAAAATGAATTAGAACGTTCTAAACTATTTTCAAAGATTTCTCTTCCAGGAATAATTGACTTATCCAACCCCCAACTTGCCTTAACGAACTTAAAAACAAAAGTAGCTATAGAAATAAGTAGATTAAAAAGATTCGGTCCAATTTTTGATTTGGAAACTCAAATAATTTTATTGGGAGAATTAGGTCTTACACCAGAAAATACTTACCTTTTTCTTCGAGGGCATAATATTTTAGATAGCGTTGTTAAACATCTCGTGCAATCAGTTACTCGTAAATATAGTAGCATTAAAACAAAATTTATTAGGGAAGAATTTACAGGAGAAGAAGTGCAAAATGAGGTAGGTGCATATTTAGCAAAAACCTTAACTGCTGAAGAAGCATTAAATACCAATAGTGATTTTAAAGACTGTTTTTTGTTCGATAAAATAATAGACGATGTTCAAGCATTTATCCGTCAATGTTACCCGAATTTAAAATAATTGATTCGTGAATAAAGAAAAAAAGCACCTCCTTTACTTAGCAGGATCTACAGCAGTTGGTAAAACCAGTGTTTCTATCAAATTGGCGCAGCATTTTAAGACCGTTGTTGTTTCTTGTGATGCGAGGCAAATGTATCAACAAATGGAGATAGGGACGGCTAAGCCGACTGCAGAAGAATTGGCAGCAGTTCCTCATTATTTTATAAATCACCTTCCAATTACGGCAGACTATACCGCTGCAGATTTTGAGAGAGATGCATTGTTGTTGTTAGAGGAATTGTTTCTGACCAAAGATTTGGTTGTTCTTACAGGAGGTTCTGGGATGTACGCCAATGCGCTTATCAATGGCTTAGATGAAATGCCTTCCATAGATGAGGAAATTTCGGATTTCGTTAAAAATGAGTTTGAGGAAAAAGGAGTTGATTGGTTGAAAGCGTCTTTGAAAAAAGAAGACCCTGAACTATTTTCTTCTTTGAATAATTCCGAGAGACACAATCCGCAACGCCTAATGCGTGCCTTGGCTTTTTTTAGGACACACCAAAAAAGTTTACTTCATTTTAGAAAGAAAAAACCAATTGAAAGACCATTTACTGTTTTGAAAATTGGTTTGCATAGAGGTCGGGAAATCTTGTATGATCGCATTAATCGTCGGGTGGATTTAATGTTGGCAGAAGGATTGGTAGATGAAGTAAAACGTTTATTGCCTTTTGCCCAATACAATGCCATGCAAACGGTGGGTTATCGAGAGATTGTAGGTTATTTGAAAGGCGAATATGATTTGGCGGAAGCCATCAGGTTGTTGAAAAGAAATACCCGTCGTTACGCTAAAAGACAAATGACTTGGTATAGACGAAGTGAAGAGATGGTTTGGTTTCATCCTAATAAAATAGAAGAGATGATTGAATGGGTCGAAAATAAAAAAGCTCAAAAAAGCCCTTAGGAATCAGTAAAGAATAAGTTACCGATTTCACCAATAATCTTTTTAATACATTCGTTGTTATTTTTTTCGTCAATAGTGCTATTATTACCTTGAAAAATGCCTATAATGAATTAAAAATCTTTATCTCCAAATCGGTAACTTATTCTTTACTGATTCCTTAATAAAAAAGCAACCCACCAATTAATAGCGGGTTGCTAGAACATCATCTCGGTACAATGAGATTAATAAAAATAATTATTTATTGGAATTGCCCAACTTCCTTTTAAAGAGATCAACAGAACAGATTCACCTTTAGTGGAGGGAACTAAGGGGAATCCGTTACTGTCAAATCATATCAAAAAAAAGTGTTGCTGTTAAAAAAAATTATTTTGGTTTTATAAAAGAGTACAACAACGTTTCTATATATACAATGCAAAAAATCCGTTTTGCAAGCGGTAAAACACAAAAAAAGGTGAAAATTTTTTAAAAAACTTTCACCTTTAACATTTGAACCCCTAAAAACAGACACTACTACTTTGATTTAAAGAATAAAAGCCCCAATCCTATTAGTCCTATTAAAGCAATTATTCCATAAAACAAAAAAGAAGACATTCCCCAATAGGATTCATAAATAGGAGAGACATCTCCAATGCTTATAAATCCAGCCCAAAAGAACGGATGTTGTCTTTCAGTAATAGCTGTTTTTAAATATGTTTTTTTTGCTGTTCTTAATGCTTGATTTTTGGGCACTCCTTTTTTTAGTTCATTGTGAAAAACAGTCATAATGGCTGCTGTTTCATCACTAGGAACACTCCATAAACTCATGACCAAACTAGGACAACCTGCATAGGCAAATGCCCTTGCCATACTCATTACACCTTCGCCTCTTTTTAGTTCTCCATAGCCAGTGTTACAAGCACTCAAGACTGCTAATTTGGCGTTGAGTTTCATATTATAGAGTTCGTAAGCATTTAAGTAATTGTCTTCTACAGTGTCGTTTTCTTGGGTGAAAATTAATTTAGAATACAAAGGGTTTTGGTTGTCGGTTACGCCGTGCATCGCCAAATGGAGAATGTCATATTTGTGGGCGTTTTCCTTAAAATTAGACTCAGTAGCTTCTGCTCCCAACCAAAAATCACCTTTTAGTTTACCCGCAATACTTTTAACAGCATCTCTAGCTTCTGGTAAATCAAGAAAAGCTCCTCTGGTTTTAAAAGAACGCAAGGCAACACTCTCATTTAAATCTTTCTCTACTAAATTGTTGTCATATATGGGAGCAAATCCACCATAGGCAATGTCTTGATTATCGCCCTTTTGTTGTTGGCTAAACTTAAATAAATGTGTAGCTGAATACGCATAACTGATGGCAAATTTTTCTATTACAAAGTTGCCATCATCCTGTTTTAATGCTTCAAAATTTACCAGTGAAAGGGCATCATCAGGAATGATTATGATTTCATCAATACTGTTGTTTAGATTAGAGATGGTTTCTTTTAATAACCAATTATATAGTTGATCACTACTTTCTGTATAAAGCTTTTGGGCTACTTCAGTCGAGTCCAAATAAAAATAAAAGTCTCCTACCGATTTTTGATAATCTTCTATGACCTCTCTAAAGTTATGAGTTCTTTTTTGCTTAATAACATCTAAGTTATTTTTGGTAATTACAAAAGAATACAAACTGCTGTCTCCTACAAAATACTCAATCATAGCAGCATTGTGTGCTAGCTTACTTTGTGTTTCTTCGAGTGTTATGATTTCCGCTTTATATTTTAAATTATAATAATCAGGATAATCAGATTCCACCTGTTTCTGGAATTTATCAAACTTTCTTTTTAACTCAAAAACGACGCTTTCCCAATCCTTTAATCTTGAGGTATCAATCCCGTCCTTTTTATTATTTTCCTTATAAATACTTTTCTCATAATAAGCAATTTGTGTTTTATAATCCGTTTCTAAGTCTACCAAACTATCAGGTAAGTACAATGATTTAGCTTCCTGATCTTTTAGAACTTCCAATAACACCATTGCTTTGTTTTGCTCCGCAAACTCTAGTGCAATTGCTTTATACTGGTCTTTTCCTGTCATCTCCCAAAGTTTTAGAGCGGAAGCGATGGCCCCTTCATATACTGCTATGACCTGTTCTGCTAAGAATTGTTTGGAAGCCTCGGTTTGTATTCCTTGGCGGATGAGGATAATGAGTTGAGCGGCTAGTTGGTAGGATTCGAGGGATACTTTAAGATGTTCAATATTTTGTGATTCCTCGTAATATTGGTAGAGTGTTTGAGCTTTTTTAGTAAATAGCTTCATTAGGTATTGGTATAGAGAATGTGAATCTATCTTTTTGGGATTTACCATAAAGTTTTTATTGTGAAAACTAGAGAGCAAAGTTGTAATCCCAATTTGATATTGATTCAAAGCAGAATCTATTTGGTAAATGGATTTATAGAAATCGCCATACTTGATGTAAAAATTCACTTCATTAATTAGAGGTGTTTTTGTTATTTGAATTTTTGCTTTTGAAAACATCTCTTTTGCTAATGTGATTTCACCCATTTCATTATATATTTGAGCTAAATTAACTAAGCCTGGAAGATAATTATTATAATTTTCAAGGAGTTTTTTACTATGTTTTAATGCTTTGGAATAATTTCCAGTTTTTTTATAAGATTTAGACAGCTCATAGTGAATAATTTTCTTTGTCTGTTTTGATACTTGTAATAATTTTACTTTTTTTTCAAGTTCAATAAAATAAAGCGACTTTTGATATTCATTGATGGCATCTGGGAAATTATTTTTTTTAAGTTCAATATGACCTAACATTACATGGCATTGGGCATCTGATAAATAATCTTCATTTGTTAAGACTAATATTTTGTTCAAATAAAGTTGTGATAATTTATAATCACCCATGTAATAATAAATATTGGCTATCTCGTGATAAATATAAATTTCATCTTCTACTTTTGTATTTGGATCAACAAATTTTAGAGCATTTTGAGCCATTATTAAAGCATCATCATAATTTGCAAGTAATTTATATATTGAACTCAATCTTAAATAATAGCTCCAAATAATTTCAGAACCCTCATATTTTTTATACTTCTCTAAATAGGGGAGGTAATTCAAGTATTTGATATCTTCCTCTAAAACACTCAAGCAATAAGCAATCCCAGAATATTGATTTAAATAACGATCAATACGATTTAGTTTTTCAAATTTTATAGCAGCTTTCTCAAAATACGAAATGGCTTCTCTTAGTTTGCCTTCCATAATTAAAGTATCGGCATAATAAGTCAAATAATCAGCTTCTAAGGAATCTTTAATATAGTCCTCACTTTGCGAGAAGAGTGAAAGTGAAAAAAAAAGTATAGCACATATGTATCTAATCATAGACTTTAAGATGTTAATTTTAAAATCCTTATTCTAACTGGCTACCCGTCTAAGGTTGCCTAATATTTTACCAAATCACCCTCTCGGCTACGCTCGGGGTTCGGACTAATCGTACCCCGAGCGTAGTCGAGGGGTACAATGCAACGAAGCAGTTCGGCAACTTTAGACGGGTAGCCAATTAGAATAAGGATTAGTAAATGATTTTGCTATTTTCATTACAAAAATAGTAAAAAATGTGATTTGTTAATTCTTTATAATTTTACTAGAATCAATATTATTTGGGGAAATAATTTGTAAAAGATATAATCCTTGACTGAGTAATTGGGCATCTACTTTTAAATTGTTAGAATCAAAAATCTGAAAGGGAAGTAATGTTTTTGTTCCATTCATATTAAT
>ENA-ORXT01002681-ORXT01002681.1-marine-metagenome-genome-assembly--contig:-NODE-2681-length-20832-cov-4.127873_pt1 | contig 20832 bp, 27 predicted proteins | sample MGYA00237868_ERZ511482 | MGnify/ENA metagenome assembly ERZ511482
CGAACGATACAACCGACCGTGGCTGTTTTATGGCTTGTCTACTATCGGAACTTGGGTACCCTGGCTGCTTGCCGCCAAACTAAGTAAAGAAGCTGACGCAGCCTATTTCCAATCTATGCTAGTCACACTGTTACTGCTTGTCGGGTTGCTCGCGCCATTTTTCGTGTCATGGATGATGACGCGGAATGATCCGGTGCTGCGCGACGATTTTATCACCAGAATTCGACGCTTTGGCCGAACCGAATTTCGTTACGCTGTATTCGGCTCTGTTGTGATGTTGCTGAGTATTCTAATTGCACAGGCCATCTCACTTCTGTTTGGCTACAGCGCAGATCAATTTAGGTTTAATTTCAGCGCTTCGTTTTCCGCCGGACTCATTTCCGGCTGGCTGGCACTGATTATCGCCCCTGTAATCGAAGAACTGAGTTGGCATTGTTATGGTACCGACACACTGAGACGCCGATTTAATCTTTTGTTTACGTCATTAATATTCGGCGCTTATTGGATTTTGTGGCACGCGCCATTGGGATTTATTGAGGGGTATTACCAATCAAACGTCGTTGAAAGTGGCCCGCTGTTTACCGCCAATATGATCATTAGCATTTTTCCCTTTGTCGCGATTATGAACTGGTGTTATTTCAAATCTAATAGAAGCGTTATTGTCGCTATCATTTTTCATCTGTGCGCTGGCGTATTCAACGAAATCTTCAATACCGACCCGATGAGCAAGGTAATCCAAACCGTCTTGTTAATAATGCTCTGCATCGCTCTGTTCCTTCACGATCCTGATTTCTTTCTTAGCAAGAATATAACGCCGGTAAACGATGAGGAAAGCTAATTCAGGTCATCGCTTACCTCTTCGAGCGTTCGGGCGGTGATCACGATCAGCAATTCGCCCGCCCGGTGTACGGCCGGCATTTCGATGCCCGATAAAACGTAGCCGTAGCCCTCCACGCCCTCGACGAATTTTTCGATCTTGTATTCGTAGAGCTTCTCCGGCACGACGTCGGTATCCACGTACCGCGTCGTCGTGGCCGGGTAGTTCCCGAGCCGCCCCCCCCACCCCGTCGCACCGTGTACCCGGCGGTACAGGTCATAACTAACGGCGCGGGGGTCTTGTATCCAGTTGACGGTGATGGTGGCCGGTTCGCGTTCCACCTCCGCCCAGAGTTTAACCGATTGATCCACGTCAAAAAAAGCCTGGCCCGTCAGCGTCGGGAGTTGCAATAATAAAACGAGTAAGAGGCTTGGTATTTTGGTCATAGGATACTCAAAGATAAGTAATTACGACGGTCGAAAGCAGCCGGAAAGCACGCGGGGCCGTCGACTAATATTCACCAAGATCGACGGATTTGATTCCCGCCAGCACCGGCGTCGCCAGCTCGTTTTGCGGCGGAACGATCGGGCAATTGTAACCGACGGTGTACGCGCAGTACGGGTGGTACGCCTTGTTAAAGTCGATCACGATCTCGTCGCCCTCCGCCGGAATCCGGACATCCATGTACCGACCGCCGCCGTAGCTCTGGTCGCCCGACGTCTCGTCGAGAAAGGGAACGAAAAGCGAGTTGCGATACTCCGCGGGCATGTTGACGCGGGTGCTGCGGTAGAGGGTCAGTTCGTGGGTTTTGCCGTTCAGCTCGAAAGTGGCGAGGCCGAAAACGGCGTATTCCGAAATGCGGGTGCCGCTGGTTTTCATCTTGATGACCTCCGGCCGCTCGTAGCGTTTCAGCCGGGCCACGACGCGGTAGGCGGGGTCGACCGGAAAGAACGGGAGGCCGCCGAGGGCCTGGAGTTTGGCCAGTTTTTCGGCGGGTAAGATGCTCTTCTTCGGGTCGAGGTAAGTGGCGTTGAGTTTGGCCTGGTAAGCGGTGGCCTCCTCCGCCGGCGGCGCGGCGGCGGTGCGTTTGGCCGTGTTACAGGTGGCAAAAAGGAAAACGGGGAGCAAGAAGATGAGCAGACGCATGGAAGATTTTTCGACAAAAGTACGACGGCGGCCGGGGCGTTAGCGGTCGCCGAATAAGGCTTGCGGGTCTTCCCCCGTCAGGGCGGCGAGCCTGGCGGTGATGTCTTCGGCGGGCCAGTTCCACCAGCGGGCGGCGAGCAGCTTTGCGACGGTCGCCTCCGGGAAGCGGGTGCGAATAACGCGGGCGGGGTTACCACCGACGATGGCGTAGGGCGGCACGTCTTTCGTCACCACCGCCTTCGAGCCGATGATGGCGCCGTGGCCGATCGTCACGCCGGGCATCAGGGTGGCGTCGTAGCCGATCCAGACGTCGTGCCCGACCGTGGTGTTGCCCTTGCTCGGGTAGGATTTACCTTCCATCGCCCCCGCCCAGTCCGCCCCGAAAATGGCGAAAGGGTAGGAGGAAACGGCGCGCGACAGGTGGTTCGCGCCGTTCATGATGAAAGTCACGCCCGAAGCGATCATGCAAAATTTGCCGATGATCAGTTTATCACCGACGAAGGGGAAGAGGTACTTGACGTTGCGCTCGAAGTTCTTCACGTCCTCGAAGTCGTCGTAATAGGTATACTCCCCGATCTCGATTTGCGGGTTATCGACGACGTTTTTGAGGAAGCAGAGGCGGTCGTAATTCGGCAGTGGAAATTCGGCGTTGGGGTTCGGGGCGGGCATATGGATGTATACATAAGCTTGAAGGTATTAAAACTCGGGAAGTTGGATGCACAGTTCCGTTAAACGACTCAGGGAGTGCAACGGGTAGTGCGCAAATTTTTTGCGTAGTTGATTCGTGGTGGAGGCGGTCCCCATCCGATTACGTACAAGCAACAAGAAACCCGTACTGCAAACCGGCGCTGGAGCGCCTCAACCGTTGGCGGTCGGGCATTTACCGATTCCCAGGCATCCGCCGCAAAAACCCGAACCAGACCTCCCGGTAGCCGTCTCCGCCCTTGTCCCACAGGTCGGCGTGATCGCCGTTTTTCACCACGTGAAGTTGCTTGTCCGTGGAAGCGTAGGCTTCGAACAGCGCGTGGGCGTGACTGATGTTGATGTTGGCGTCCGCATCACCGTGGATGTGCTGGATGGGCTGGGTCACCCGCCGGGCCGCGTCGACCGGGCGCACGGCGAAGGCGTCGAACTGGGCGAGCTGACCGGCGCGGCGGAGAACGTAGTCGCTGAGCCAGCGCGGTAGCGGCAGTCCGCTCATCCGGCGGCCGTAGGCGTTGGCGACCGTCGGCAGGTCGGTGAAGGTGCTTTCGATGAGGCCGAAACGGAGGCCGGGATTGTGGGCCATGCTCTGGATGGCGATCGCCCCGCCCATCGAGTTGCCGTAGATGCCGGTGGGCACGCCGGGGTTCTTCGCCTCCAGCCAGTCGATGGCGAGGCTGACGTCGAATTTCTCGTGGTAGCCGTAGGTCAGGAACTCGCCGCCGGATTTGCCGTGGGCGCGCTGGTCCCACAGCAGAATATTGTAACCGATGGCCGTCAGCTGGGCGGCGGAGCCCAGGTAGACCTCCTTGCAGCTGCCGACGCCGTGGAGCATGATGAGGTTGGCTTTAGGGGTGGTGGCAGACGGGATGTAGAAGGCATCGAGGGTGACCAGACTATCAGTCATTTTGCTTTCGCTATTCAAACCGGTGCTATCGGCCGGGTGCTCGCGGACGTGAAACTGAAAATGCTCGAAGGCGAGGCCGTGATCGGCGGGCGTGGCGCCGGAGGTGCGGCGGCCGGGTTGGAGGATGGTGTAGGGAAGGACGTGGGTAGCGATGAGGTAACCCGCGATCGTGAGCAGCACCGCTAAAACGGCAAGGATGATGAGGGAGGTTTTCAGCATGGGGGAAAGGTCGGGAGAATGCGGGACTTTTGAATGTATCCCCCTAAGGTGACAACCCATCCGGGCTTTCAGAAGTAAAAGCCGGAAAACACCGTTTAAACCCACAAAAATTCTTAGCTTTCAGCATCAGATTTCACCCCGATTTTAAACCGACATTCGTGCCCACAACCAACGACTGGACTGATGATTTGCCCGATGCGGGTCGTATAAAAATAGGGTTTACGGACCTCGACGGCGTTTTGAGGACCAAGTATTTAAGCAGGAACAAAGTAGTTGCCGCGGCGGGCGCGGGACTCGGGTTCTGCAACGTAGCCTTTCAGTGGGACATAAACGACGCGCTATACCCCGAAGCAGACTTGTTTGACCCCGGCTTTTCCGACGCGACGCTGCGGCTCGACGGCAACACGTTGCGCCGTCTGCCCTGGGAAGGAGGCGTGCCGCTGGTTTTGGGCGATTTCCGGGATGATCCTTCCCCGGTGCGTACGTTTTGCCCCCGCGCCCAATTGGTTCAGCTCATCGAGAAAGCGGCGGCGATGGGCTTGAGCGCCCGGTTCGGGCCGGAATACGAGTGGTTCGTCTACCGGGGTACGCCGTCAGAACTCAGTGCCGGCGGCTACCAAAAGGCGTCCCCGGTTACGCCGGGAATGTTCGGCTATTCGGGCTTACGGACGGGCTTGCTGGCGGACTACCACCGCGATCTGTTTGACCAACTTACCGGTATGGGCGTGGAACTGGAAGGGTTGCATACCGAGACCGGCCCGGGAGCACTCGAGGCGGCAATCGCACACCAGGACACGTTGGAGGCGGCCGACCGGGCGGTACTTTTCAAGCAGGGCGTAAAACAGATCAGTTACCGGCACGGCCTCGTGGCCAGCTTCATGGCGAAGCCGCGCCAGGATATGCCGGGCTGCGGCGGGCATCTCCACCAGTCCCTTTGGCGCGACGGAAAGAACGTATTTCACGACGCGACGCGGCCGCACGGTATCAGCGAACTACTGGAACATTACCTGGCCGGGCAGCTGGCCTTGATGCCGGAGTTGATGCCGCTGTACGCGCCGAACGTCAATAGCTACAAACGCTACGTGGCCGGCTCGTGGGCGGCTACGCGGGCCAACTGGGGAATTGATAACCGGACGACGGCCCTGCGCGTGGTGCCGGGCGGCCCGGGTAGCATGCGCCTGGAAACCCGGGTGCCGGGGGCGGACGGCAACCCGTACCTGGTGATGGCCGCCGCGCTGGCCTCCGGCCTGTACGGCATCGAGCACAAGTTGCAACCGCCCCACCCCGCGGTGGCCGGAAGTGCTTACGGGCAGCGCATAGGTGCGGAATTGCCGAAAGATCTGGGCGCGGCCGCGGGTGCCATGGAAAGGGGAACGAACGGGCTTGATTCAGCCCACCTCCTTGCACCCGCGTTCCGCGCCCACTATTTAAAAACCCGCCACCATGAATGGGCCGCTTACCAAAAGAGCGTGACCGACTGGGAGCGAAACCGTTACTTCGAACTCGCATGAATAATTATCAGAACATCATCCGTAACGCCTGGCGTGCGTATGACCATACCCGTACCATTACGGCGGTGGAGGATGTCAGCGCCAAGGTGAGCACGAATAGCGTATACATGGTTACGCTGGCCGACGGGAATAAGGTGATCGCCAAGGTGACGCTGTTCGGCTCCTTCGAGAATTTCGCGGAAGACCACACCATCATCAACGTGTTGGCTAATAACCTGCCGGTGCGGTACAGCGACTTCCTGAGCAGGGCCTTAATGAAAGGGCAGAACCTTTTCTTTCACCGACACATCGACGGGGAGCAGGATTGCTGGGTGATCTTCTACCGGCCCATCCGCATTTTCGAGTCGCCGCCACGCCGTTTTGAACTGGAGCAGGTTCGTCAACTGGGGCGGGAAATGGCGCGGTTCCATAAGGACTGTACGCTGGTCACCACTACCCTGCCCCAGAGCAGCCGGGACATGACGACGGACGTGAACGCGCTGCTGACTACCGCGCGGCGAAATTTTCCCGATGATTACGAACTCATTCAGCGGCAGTGCCGGGTTTTCCTGGAAAACACTTTCAGGATCAACGTACACGGCTTTCAGAAAATACCGGTTTTCATTGACTGGAATATCGGCAACTTCAGCGTTGACGGCGTGGGGGAGCTGGCGAGCCGGTGGGATTACGACTGGTTCCGGATGTCGACGCGGGTAGCGGATTTCTATTTCCTGAGTCGGGTAGTCAGCGACGTCGGCGACAAAACGGTTTTCACCTACGAACTGGACCGCTTGCTGGAGCCCCGTTTTTTAGAGTTCCTTCGCTCCTACCACGCCGTGTTTCCGCTGACGCGGCCGGAGGTCTTGTTCATCAAAGAAGCTTACCGGTTCTTCCTGCTGAACTACGTACTTCGCCTGGGCGGGTATTTTTTCCGTCCCGAGATCGCCGAGCGGCTGAGTCGCGACGTGATCGACCACCACCTGCCGCGCATCGACACTGATTTTGACGTAAACGTTTTACTCACCGCTTTAGACATGAATCCCGTATCCCATGACCATTAGTTCCTTTGCCGATATCGCCGAGCCCTACCGGGTCATATTATTTGACAGCTACGGGGTACTGCGCAACCACAACGGGCTCATCCCCGGCGCGCCGGAATGCGTGGCCCGTCTGCGAACGGCCGGTAAGCACTTACGGGTGCTGACCAACAACGCGGCCAGATCACCGCGGGCCGCGGCCACGAATCTGGCCAAATACGGGTTGCCGGGCATAGCACCGGCGGAGATCATCACTTCCGGTTCCACGACCAGGCACTTTCTGAAGTATAAGATCAGAAGCGGTCAGGTAGCCTATTTAGGTACGCCTGATTCCGCTGATTACATCATTGGCGCGGGGCTGGAAGCGATTCCAGTAAGTGACGTAGACCTGAATGACCCGTCCGGCATCAAAGCGGTGGCCTTCCTCGATGACGAGGGGTACGACAAGAATACGGACATCGACAAAGTCATCAACCTGCTGCGCAAGTGTCAGGTGCCGGTGGTGGTAGCAAATACCGATTTGCTCTACCCCGTCTCCAAAGATCACGTGGCCCTGGCGACGGGCAGCGTTGCGCGGCTGGTGGAGTACGTACTGGGTCGTCGTTTCATCCTGTTTGGCAAGCCCGCCAGCCAGATGTTTCAGTTTGCGCTCGATACGCTCGTTGACGAGGTACCGGACCTGCATCCGGGGGAAGTGCTGATGGTGGGCGATACCCTGCACACCGACATATTGGGCGGCAACACCTTCGGCGTGGCCACCGCGCTGGTCCTGAGCGGGAACACGCGGGCCGGCAGCGTTGATATGGAGATCGAGGCTTCGGGAATCATTCCGGATTTCCTGGTGGAGAATATCGGGGGGTGAGGGGCGACATGGAAGGCGGGGGCGATCGCGAGGGTCGACCTTATAATTAAGATCATCAAAATTCAACATGTTATGACTGACCAGAACGAAATCGACCTGTTTTTCATTAGGGCCATCAGGCCACACATCGGGGAGGAGTGGCACCTGGCCAAGCCGAAAATCATCGCGAAGCTACCGGAAGAGGTAGATCCCGAATTGATCGCCCGCTACGTGGACGATTCCGACCACCCGTCGGTAGACCTGAATGCTTACGGGGTAGAACCGAAATTTTTCGCCCACCGGGACAGTAAGCGGTTGTTGGAATTTTACTGGAAGCCTTACTACGATTTATAGCGTTGGTGGAGTTTGGCTTTTTGGGCGCGGACGCGGGTGCGGGGCAAGTTGGAATAGGAGCAAAGCGAATAAGATACTGTACGGTAGCCGGATGGCATTCGGATGCTATCCGGATGCTATCCGGACGCTTGGAAGACCCAACCGCAACCGCTCAATTCGTTGGGCAGCCCACTTCATCTCGGGCCGGGGAGCGGCCATTTTCGGCTCCGGCCCGCCCCAACAAAAAAATACCGGAACCCACCCCTAAAGGTGAATCCCGGCATCTATGTGAAGTAGGTTATTATTTACGCACCCTTAAGACGGCCCGCCGCCGAAATAGTCACATCTCTTTCACATGCCCTCCCCTTCCCGCCGCGTCGCCAACAAGGATATCTACGCCGTCATCCCGTTTTTCATGGCGGAGATCGGGTTGATGCTCATCATGACAATAATTGTTTCCTATGGCTGGCCGGCAAAGGACGGATCCATCGGTCTTGCCTCCTTGATGCCGTACTACCATCAATCTGACGGAGATGTACTACGGGATACTCTCCGGGTTCCCGGCAAAAGAATACTGCACTTATACCTGGATGGGCACAGCTTAATCTGGGTCGACGGACATATTGCAGATCTCTTCCAAATGGAAGAGCAGATGCTGTTGCACCTCAAATCAGCACGCCAGTCCGGCCAGTCACACTATTTACTGTTAAAAACGGATCGACAGGCCAAATACGCGACCTACATCCAGGCAAGGGATGCCTACCTGCGGGTGCTGAACGCATCAGGGCGATCGGTATTGGGCGCGCGGGTTTCTTTACCGCTGATTGAGTGGGAAGAAGGAGCGTACTACGGCCCACCCTACCGATGGGTCAGGTAACACAACCTCCTTCTATGACCTTCCCCCCATACGCTCTCTATTTCCTACCAACCTATTTTTAAAACCACCCTTGCACCCGCGTCCCCGCCCGTATCTTTGCCGCCCGAATAAAGCCACGCCACATCATGACCAAGAATAATACCACCACCTCCCCCGCCTACCACATCGCGCTCGAAGACAAGCACGGCGCCCATAATTACCACCCGTTACCCGTCGTGCTCAGCGAGGGTAAGGGCTGCTTCGTGTGGGACGTCGAGGGTAAGCAATATTTCGATTTCCTCAGCGCCTACTCCGCCGTCAATCAGGGCCACTGCCACCCGCGCATCATCGACGTGATGGTCGAGCAGAGCCGCAAGCTGACCCTTACCAGCCGCGCGTTTCACAACGATCAACTCGGGGAATACGAGCGGTACCTGACCGAATACTTCGCTTTCGATAAGGTGCTGCCCATGAATACCGGCGCCGAGGCCGTCGAAACCGCCATCAAGATCTGCCGTAAATGGGGCTACGAGAAAAAGGGTATCCCGACCAACCAGGCGCGCATCATCGTTTGCGGTCAGAATTTCCACGGCCGTACCACCACCATCATTTCCTTTAGCTCCGACCCCGACGCGAAGGGCCAGTTCGGCCCCTACACCCCCGGTTTCGAATCCGTGCCTTACGATGACGTCGACGCCATGCGCGCCGCCCTGGCCAACGATCCGGACACCATCGCCGGTGTTATGGTGGAGCCCATCCAGGGCGAGGCCGGCGTCTTCGTTCCGGCCGACGGGTACCTCGAAGCCGTCCGCGACGCCTGCAAGGAAGCCAACGTGCTGTTCATCGCCGACGAGATCCAGACCGGCATCGGCCGCACCGGGGGCCTCCTCCGCGTTTGCGGCGACTGCACTTGCCAGGCCGCCTGCGAGCGCCAGCCGGCCACTTATTTGCGCCCCGACATCCTCATCCTCGGCAAAGCGATCAGCGGCGGCACCTACCCCGTTTCCGCCGTGCTGTGCGACGACCACATCATGGAGGTCATCCAGCCCGGGCAGCACGGCAGCACCTTCGGCGGCAACCCCGTCGCCTGCGCCGTGGCCCGCGAAGCCCTCGAAGTGATCATCGACGAGCGGCTGACCCAGAACGCCCGCGCCCTCGGCCACGTCTTCCGCGCCCGCATGCGGGAACTGGTCGACGCTTACCCCAAGCTGCTCAAGCTCGTGCGCGGCAAGGGCCTGCTCAACGCCGTGATCATCAACGACAGCCCGGAAAGCAAAACCGCCTGGAACTTCTGTGTCGCCATGGCCGAAGCCGGTCTGCTCGCCAAACCCACCCACGGCAACATCATCCGTTTCGCGCCGCCCCTGGTCATCACCGAAGCGCAGCTCAACGAAGCCTGCGACATCATCGCCGGTGTCGCAAAGCAGTTCGACGCCGCGCTCGAAACGGCATAGATTTTACGGTTAAGTATCCCCCCGGAACCCAACGCGACCTAACCCGGGTTCCGGGGTACACGTCTCTCCTCCATGCAAGTACCCAAGATTCAGGCCTACCTCGCGCTCTTCCCCGACTGGCTTGCCACCGACGAGGCCCACGCCCATCTCCCCGTTTGGGAAACCCAGCAAAACTGGCAGACCCACTTCAATCCCGAGGCCAAGAACCTGGCGGAGGTCTACGATCTGGCGCTCGATTCCAAGACCAACCGCCGCCACTACCGGCGGGGCGGCTACGACCCCAAATCCGCCATGCTGGCCCTGATGCGCTGGGAACCCGACTTCGTGCGTGAAGCGTTTCGCGACCTGTACAGCGAAGACCGGCAACTCGAAGGCCGCGTCCAGCGCTTCGTTTTTTACGTCAACGAACTTTTTAACCGCTTCCGCGACCAGCACCCTAAAGACCGCCTGCCGAGTCACTACCATGAAGACGATTATAATATGGTCTCACTTTACCTCGCCGGTCAATACCCCGAAATTTACGCCCCCTACTCCACCGCTACGCTAATGCTGATCTGCGCGCGGCTTGGAGCTAAGGAGGTGCCGCCCGCCGCTGATTTTCCGCGTTATACTAAACTTCTCAAAACCCTGCGCAACTTCCTGATCAAAGACGAAGCCGTCATGACCGCCTATAAGGAAGCCCTGCGCGACGTCGATTATCAGGGCGACACGGCCCTGCTCGTCTGGTGGTTTTTTCAGTTCATCACCGAGAAGGAACTTTAGATTTTCCGGGCGGGGTCGCGGGTGCAAAGAATGGATCGGGGGCGAAAGTGCATTACTTTAAAGGAATTTGCTTCCGAACTGCGAACGGCCATTTCCAGTCTGCTCTTAAACAGAATCGGCATAAAACCAACACAGTTGTTGCTTTTACCGATACAATAGTACCGGGAGAGTAAAACCGGTATCTGAAATGACCTCTTTTTGCGTACAAACACGCCTAACTCGTTGTAAATTGAAAAATAAACACACAAAAGTGAAAAATAATTTGTTTTAAATTTGCAATTCACGACACGGAAACCTAAATTTGTAGCAACAACAGCAAGTTTCCAACATGGAGTTAACTATTCTGACATCCAAAAAAGGTACCCGCGTTATCAAGGCTTCCGAGCTGCACCGCGCGCTGGGTCTTAACGACAACCACTACCAGACCAACGTCCGGGCGTGGATCAAAGACATCTACCAGTTTGCCGACGGCATCCGCAAGCCCGAGGGCATGAAGGATTTCGCTCGTGACCCCAAGTGCAAGGGCGACGTCGTCAAGGAATACTACCTCTGCCTCGAGTTCGCCAAGCTGGTCGCGCTCGCCTCCCGCTCTAAGGTAAAACAGGCCGTCGCCACCAAGCTCAGCAAGGAGGAAGATGTTTACCCCGAGCACGTCCAGCTATCCACCTCCGAAACCCTGGAGCTGCTGGAGCAAGTCAAGGCCATGGCCCGTTTCACCTGCCAGAAGGCGGCCGAAACCCGGCACCTCGCCTACTTCAACCGCAAGCGGGGCTCCTCCGATTACTGGAACCACTTCCGCCGCGAGCAGATCGTCGGCTGCACCATGGCCGATCTCCGCGAATCCCTTCGCCTGCGCAAGCTAAAGGTCGCGGCCAAAGCTGACCTGCGCGATCTCGTCAACCTCGTTGATCCTTACGATCTGATCCGCATCGGCATCATCGATCACTACGCCGCCCAGGGCAACTCCCTCCCCTACTGCCAGCAACTCGGCAACCTCGCCAAGGAACTCGCCCGTCAGCTCAATCTCGACATCGTCGATGATCGCAAGGGCGACCTCCTCTTCGCCCCGCCGGCGGACGTGGAGGTGCTTAGGAAAATGCAGCGGGTGGCGGCGTAGGTGGTCTTTTGGTCTTTACTTAGTGTCATCGGAGAGAATCATGCTGTATTTATTTTATTTAGTAAAACGGATTTTCCGGACGGAGTTCGGCCCACCCGAGAGCGTAATGGTTTCCTGGAGGAGCACCCGCTGTATTTCGAGAAAGAACCAAGTCAATAGTTCGGCCCACCCGAGAGCGTAATGGTTTCCTGGAGGCTATACCCTTGCCTTGCCTGGGGCTGGTTTAGCGCTATCGTTGGTTGTACTTCACGTAGTTTTCCATTGACCATTCTTACGTCCCCGTAGGGGGCAAATAAAACAGCCCAGCGGTGCCCCGGAAGGGGCTTCGCTGGGCTGCTTGAGCTATAGCATCGTAGCATCGTAGTAGCGTAGTGAAGCCCCGCCGGGGCACCACTACGCTAAGATATTCGCCCCCTACGGGGACGAACATGCGTTCAACTCGCCGCTTCTGACATCCTTACGTCCCCGTAGGGGGCCAAACTAAAACAGCCCAGCGGTGCCCCGGAGGGGCTTCGCTGGGCTGAAGTTTCATGGCAGACCCATGAAGAGTAATCTAGAAGTCAGCACCGAGGCTCTGCATCCGGCTTCCGCCGCCGCGGCCTTCCAGGCGACCTTCTTTAACGAGTCCGTCGTACTTGCGCATCAGCAGATAGCTCTCGATCTGCTGGAGCGTGTCGAGGACAACGCCCACCATGATGATCAGGGAGGTACCACCGAAGAAGATGGCGAACTGCTGGTTGACGCCCAAGCCGGCAACGAGTGCGGGCAGGATGGCGATCAAACCAAGGATGATGGAACCCGGCAGCGTAATGCGGCTGGTGATCGCATCGATGTATTCTTCCGTTTCGGATCCACCGCGAACGCCGGGGATGAAGGCGTTCTGACGGCGCAGGTATTCCGTGTACTGGCCGGGGTTGACCACCAACGCCGTGTAGACGTAGGTAAAAACCACCACCAGGATGAAGTAAACGATGTTGTACAGCGGCGACGTGAAGTCGTTGAACTGCTGCACGAACCAGCTCGTCTGCGCTTCGTTACTACCAAAGCCGGCGAGGCTTACGGGCAGCAGCATCAGCGCCTGGGCGAAGATGATGGGCATTACGCCGGAGGCGTTAACCTTCAGCGGAATGTAATCACGCTCAGTACTCGTTGGTGCGGCGGCGTTACCGCGCCCCACCATACGCTTGGCGAACTGCAGGGGGATCTTCCGCACGCCGGTCACCACCATAACGGTGACCATCGTGACGAAGAAGAAACCAAACATTTCCAAGGCGAAGAGCAGCAGACGGTCAGACTTGTCTACCAGTTCGAAGCCGAAGGCGGTAGGCAGGCCGACGATGATGCCCACCGTGATCAGGAGGGATACACCGTTGCCGATGCCGCGATCGGTGATCCGCTCACCCAGCCACATCGCGAAGATGGTACCGGTGGAGAGGATGATGATGCCCGACAACCAGAAGACGGACTCGTCTACCTGGGCGGACATACCACCGTTGGATTTGATGTAAGTCAGGTAACCGGCACCCTGCACGAGGGTAATGGCTACGGTAAGGGCACGGGTGATCTGGCTGAGCTTCTTACGGCCGGACTCTCCTTCCTTGCTTTGCAGGCGTTGGAAGTAAGGCACGGCAAAACCAAGCAGCTGCACGATGATACTGGCCGTGATGTACGGCATGATACCAAGTGCCATGATGGATGCATTGTTGAATGCACCACCCGTGAACAGGTTGATGAGGCCCAGGAGGTCATTGCCGCCGCCCTGGCTCTCGATGGAGGCCGTCAGTGCGTCCACATCAGCACCCGGAAGTACGATGTAAGAGCCCAAACGGTAGATGGCGATCAGCAGCAGCGTGAACAGAATCCGCTTGCGCAGCTCCTCGATCGACCAGATGTTTTTTAGCGTTTCAAAAAACCTCGACATGGGTACGTAGTTTAGGAGATGGTAATAGAACCGCCCGCCTTCTCGACGGCTTCTTTCGCGGCGGCGGAGGCGGCATGGGCCGTTACCGCTACTTTGGAAGTCAGCGCACCGGTAGCGAGTACTTTGATGAGATCATTCTTCTTGATGATCCCGGCGGCGTACAGGGCGGCGGGGGTAATTTCCGTCAGGCCGTGCTTCTCGCTGATCGCCTGCAGGCGGTCGAGGTTGAAAGCAACGTACTCCGTACGGTTGGGGCTGTTGAAGCCACGCTTCGGCAGGCGCATCTGAAGGGGCATCTGACCACCTTCAAAACCGCGCTTGCGCTTGTAACCACTGCGGGACTTGGCACCCTTGTGACCACGGGTGGAGGTACCACCGCGGCCGGAGCCTTGACCCCGGGCAATTCGCTTGCCGGACTTGGTAGCGCCGGCGGCTGGTTTGAGATTGTTGAGTTCCATTACGGACTTTTATTTTTTAGAAAGCTTTCGGGGCGCGGACGCGGGATGCGGTGAAGCAAGGACCGTGCCGACAATGTCAGACTGTCAGAGAAGTGTCAGATCGTCACGCGACTGCTTGATTCCTGACTCAAAGACTGTTTGACTCCTCTAGGCTTCTTCTACTTTAACGAGGTGGCTTACCGCCTTTACCATACCCATAATGACCGGAGTGTTCTCCCGTTCTACGGTTTGGTGCATGCGCTTCAGACCGAGGGCCTGGATGGTAGCTTTTTGCTTCTTAGGGCGATCGATCACGCTCTTGATCTGAGTGATTTTAACCTTAGCCATGTTGACTTAATTTTACTGTAATGAGGAGTGTGTTCTCCCCTTTCCCCGTCTGGCCGCCGCAAGGCGACCGTCAGTGAAAGGGGCCGGGGAGATAAGAACTACCCTTCGAACAGTTTTTCCATGGAAATACCCCGCTGCTTGGCGACTTCCATCGGGCTGCGGAGTTTCTTCAGCGCGTCGATGGTGGCTTTGATCACATTGTGCGGGTTGGAAGATCCCTGTGACTTGGCCAGTACGTTATGAACGCCGGCGATATCGAGCACGGCGCGCATGGCACCACCGGCAATTACACCGGTACCTTCGGATGCGGGCTTCAGCAGTACCTTACCGGCACCGTACTTACCCAGTTGCTCGTGGGGGATGGTTCCCTTGTGCAGTGGCACCTTGATCATGCTCTTACGGGCATTATCGGTGGCCTTCTGGATGGCCTCGGAAATGTCACGCGCCTTACCGGCACCTGAACCTACCTTGCCTTTTCCGTCACCCACCACCACGATGGCGGCGAAGGTGAACGTACGACCGCCTTTGGTTACTTTGGACACCCGGTTGAGGGCAACCATTTTTTCACGCAATTCGGGTTCATTGCTGGCGTTGTCGCCTTTGCGGCCCCGACCACCGTCGCGACGGTTACGGCCACCGCCTGAATTTCTGTTATCAGCCATTGTAGTGGTGTTTAGAACTTAAGGCCACCCTCGCGGGCACCTTCAGCTAGGGCTTTGACCCGTCCGTGAAAAAGGTATCCTCCCCGGTCGAAGAGAACTTTGTCGATGCCGGCGGCCTGGGCGCGCTCGGCGATGAGTTTGCCGACGGCGGTAGACTGCGCGGCTTTGTCACCATCCTGGGCAATGGATGCCTCGAAGCTCGAAGCCTGCGCCAGGGTTACGCCGTTGACGTCATCGATCAACTGGGCGTAGATGAATTTATTGGAGCGGAAGACATTCAGCCGCGGCTGCGCCGGCGTGCCGGCAATGTGCTTACGAACGCGGCTGTGAATCCGCTTTCTCCGCTTGAGTTTTGTGAGTTGCATTGCTAATTTTTTTTGAATCCCCAGCATGATCCTCCCGAAAGAGGGCCAGGGGTTAGGGACCTTACTTCTTAGCGGCGGTTTTACCGGCCTTGCGACGAAGTTCTTCACCAACAAACTTGATGCCTTTTCCTTTGTAAGGCTCGGGCTTGCGGAATGCGCGGATTTTGGCGGCGATCTGACCGACGAGCTGCTTGTCCGTAGACGTCAGTTTAACGATCGGTGCTTTACCCTTGGCGCTGATGGTTTCTACCGATACTTCTTCGGGTACCATGAAGTAGATCGGGTGGGAGTAACCCAGCGTCATGATCAACAGGTTGCCTTTGTTTTCAGCACGGTAACCTACACCTACCACCTCGAGATTGAGTTCGTAGCCGTTGGTCACGCCTTCCACCATATTGGCGATCAACGACCGGTAAAGGCCGTGGAAGCTGCGGTGACGCTTGCTGTTGGAAGGACGAGTGACGGTTACACTGCCATCTTCGATTTCGACGCCCAGGTCAGGGTTCACCTGCTGGGTAAGTTCCCCTTTGGGGCCCTTAACGGTCACCAGGTTGCCTTTGCTGACGTCAATGGAGACGCCGCTGGGGAAGCTGATGGGATTTTTGCCAATTCTGGACATATCCTGTTGATTTAATTGTCTTACGGCCGGCCGGGACTAACTGTATCAGCCGGGCCTGCAGACGTTATTCTTAAAGTGATTTAGTATACGTAAGCGAGTACTTCGCCGCCGACGTTGTCTTTCCGGGCCTGCTTGTCGGTCATCAAACCGTGGCTGGTGGAAACGATGGCGATACCGAGGCCGTTAATGACGCGGGGCAGTGCGTCCGCCTTTACGTACTGACGAAGGCCGGGCTTGGAAACGCGGATGAGCTTACGAATGACGGGACGCTTGGAGTCCTTTTCGTATTTCAGGGCGATGGAGATCTCTCCCTGCTTGCCCCGGCCGGCTTCGTCATCGAATTTGTACTTCAGGATGTAGCCCTGATCATACAGGATTTCCGTCATCCGCTTCTTCGTCTTGGAAGCGGGAATGATGACGACGCGGTGACCGGCAATTTGTGCGTTACGAATGCGGGTCAAAAAGTCAGCGATTGGGTCCGTTGCGGCCATTGCTTTAATAGTTGCGCTCCGTGGTTTTCCCCGCGGGGAACTTCCGGAACTGTTAGATAGTCAGTTAGAATTTAGTTTGTTAGAATTTAGTCCGTCAGTGCTTAGTCCGTCATTCAGAGCCGATAGTGCCGTGAATCTAACCTACTAAAGAACTAACGGTCTAAAACTACCAGCTGGCTTTGCGAACGCCGGGGATCTTGCCGTCAAGTGCCATTTCGCGGAACTTAACGCGGCAAAGGCCGAACTTACGCATGTAACCCTTCGGGCGTCCCGTCAAACCGCAGCGGTTGTGCAGGCGAATGGGGTTAGAGTTGCGGGGGAGCTTATCCAGCTCGTCCCAGTTGCCTTCGGCTTTGAGCGCGGCACGCTTTTCAGCATACTTGGCAACCATACGCTCCCGCTTACGTTCGCGGGCGATCAGTGATTTACGAGCCATCTTAGTTAGCGTTATTTTGGTTCTTGAATGGAAGGCCGAGGGCCTTGAGTAGCGCCAGGGATTCTTGATCGGTTTCCGCGCTGGTTACGAAGGTGACGTCGTAGCCGGTGATGTTCGGCACATCGTCGAGGCTGATCTCGGGGAAGATGATCTGCTCGGTGATGCCCATGGTGTAGTTACCACGGCCGTCGAAACTCTTATCGTTGATACCGCGGAAGTCACGCACGCGCGGCAAAGCGGTAGAGATCAGGCGATCGAGGAAGTCGTACATCTTTTCACGGCGAAGGGTAACCTTGGCACCGATGCCCATATCGTCACGAAGACGGAAATTGGAGACGGACTTCTTTGACTTGGTGATCACGGCCTGCTGGCCGGCGACGAGGCTCATTTCCTTAGCGGCATTTTCTACCAGCTTACGGTCTTGAGTAGCCTTACCTACACCCTGGTTGATGCAGATCTTGAGCAGACGTGGCGTTTGCATGGAACTCTTGTAGTTAAACTGCTCCCGCAGCTTACCCTTGATTTCCTCGTCGTACTTTTTCTTGAGTCGGGGAGTGTAGCTCATTACTTGATGATGTTACCGTTACGCTTTCCGAACCGTACGAGTTTGCCGTCATCGCCTTCCCTGCGTCCTACGCGGGTGGGCTGATTTTCGGCATCGACGAGCATCAGATTGCTAATGTGAATGGAGGCTGCCTTTTCGACGATGCCGCCCTGATCGGTTTCGGTGGGTTTCTGGTGCTTCTTGCGCAGATTGACGCCGTCAACGATGGCGCGGTTCTCCCGTGGAAGTACCTCGAGCACTTCGCGTGGGGTCGCCCGGTCCTTATCGGCACCGGCGATGACCACGACCATGTCACCCTTCTTGATCTTCAGCTTCGGCGCGTGGCGCTTCTGCTTATCCTTATAGGTCTTGTTAGCCATTGGATTGGTTGTTTAATGCCCCGCCGACTCCCGAAATAGGAAGGGGAACGAGGAGGTTGAATGGTGCCCTAGAGTACTTCCGGGGCGAGTGAAACGATCTTCATGTAATCGCGGTCGCGGAGTTCGCGGGCCACGGGGCCGAAGATGCGGGTGCCGCGGGGCTCCTCACTTGCGTTGAGGAGTACTACGGCGTTGTCGTCAAAACGGATGTACGAGCCATCCTTGCGGCGGATCTCCTTGCGGGTCCGGACCACTACGGCGCGGCTGACCGTACCTTTCTTGACGTTGCCGCCCGGCGCGGATTCCTTAACCGTTACGACGATCTGGTCGCCGATGCTGGCGTAACGGCGCTTGGAGCCGCCCAGTACGCGAATACAGAGTACCTCTTTGGCACCGCTGTTGTCGGCTACGCGCAGCCGTGATTCCTGTTGGATCATTAGTTAGCTATTTATGGTTGCCGTAAACGGTTAATTACTTCGCCTTCTCCAATACGGAGACCAAACGCCACCGCTTGCGACGGCTCAGCGGACGGGTTTCCATGATTTTCACCAGGTCACCGATTTGGCATTCGTTGTTCTCATCATGGGCGATGAGTTTGTTGCTCTTCTTTACGTACTTGCCGTAAATGGGGTGCTGAAGACGGCGCTCGATCACAACGCTGATGGTTTTATCCATCTTGTTGCTCGCGACCAGGCCGATACGGGTCTTGCGCTCGTTGCGGCCGCTTTCCTCCGCTACCTCTTCGGCGGCAAAATAGTTGGTTACGGTTTCCGTAGCGGCACTGACCGAATCGCTGACCGCCGCGGCGGCGTTCCCGACGGTTTCCGTAGCGGCGCTAACCGTTTCGGTTACGGCGGTAGCGGCACTTTCAACGGTGCCGACGGCGGTACCTACGGCTTCAGCTACGGTTTCCAGCACGGTAGGGGTGGTCTTTTCGACGGCACCCTCCTGCTCATTAGTTTCCTCGTTGGTCATGCTAGATTACTTTTTACGACGACGGATTAGGATACGGTCGCGCTTGGCCAGCTCCTCGGGAGCCATGGCCGCTAATTCGCGACGACGGATTTCGGTTTTGATCCGCGCAATGTCGCGACGGACTACCCGCAGTTGCAGGGGGTTCTCGATACCGTTCACGGTATGGTCGAACTTCATTTTGTCGAGACTGGCGGTGGTTTCCGTCAGCTGATCCGTAAGATCGGCGTCGGAAGCGTTCCGCAACTCGACTGATTTATTACTCGCCATCAGTTGATGTTATGTGCCGCGCGGCAGGCCGGCGGACTTAGCTAATTAAGCGTTTGAATTTGTTTTTACCAGCTAACCGGAAGGGTATTAATTACCCCTGGTAATCGAGCCGGGTAACCACGCGGGTCAGTACGGGCAGCTTCTGTGCGGCTAGGCGCAGGGCTTCCTCGGCTACTTCGCGGGTAACGCCGTCGAGCTCGAACATGATCCGTCCGGGCTGTACGTTGGCGACCCAGTGATCGAGGGCACCTTTACCCTTACCCATACGTACCTCCAGCGGCTTGCTGGTGATGGGCTTATCGGGGAAAATGCGAATCCATACTTTACCCTCACGCTTCATATGACGCGTCATGGCAATACGTGCGGCTTCGATCTGGCGGTTTGTGATACGTCCGGAGCCAAGACTCTTGAGGCCGAAAGTACCGAAGTCCACCTTATTACCGCGCTGCGCCAAACCCTTGTTACGGAGTTTCTGCTGCTTGCGGTATTTAGTTCTTTTCGGCTGTAACATTACTAGAAATTTTGTGGGTAAACGCCCCGAAATGAGGCATCTACACCCAGAATTTTCCCCAGGTCTCCCTTAGAGCGGGGCAAAGGTAGGATTTTCTTGGGACAATGGGAAGCCTGACGGGTCAAACTTTCCCTTTATTTACCCAAATAACGAAAGCAAGGCAGCGATAACGACGAATCGCTACCAGCTGCCCTGCTTTCGGGGGTTGAGGATCAGCGCAAAATCGCGTTTTGATCATCCTCGATCAGTTTTTCTCTCGCCTGCGGCGGTTGAATCTCTTTGAGTCGGATCATAATAATGCGCAGGACGCACCGTCGATCTGACTGCTTTGTATTCCAGGCTTAACCCTGGCGTAGGATCCGATGGTAGTCTAGATCGTTAGTATGGAAACGACCGCATGCTAACGATCTGAATTCTAACGGTCTAACGGTCAAAATCTTACGATTTGACTACCGACGGCCACCACGACCACCTCCACGGCGATCGTTGTCACGGCCGCGACCGCGGCCACCGCGATCGTTGCGGTCGCCTTTGGTTGCCAGGCCGGCGTTCGGGTTGAGGTCACGCTTACCGAGTACCTCGCCCTTACACAACCACACTTTGATGCCGATACGACCGTAAACGGTGTGGGCTTCCTTGTGGGCGTAATCGATGTCGGCGCGGAAAGTGTGGAGTGGCGTACGGCCCTCCTTGAACTCTTCCGTGCGGCTCATGTCGGAACCGTTCAGACGGCCGGAGATGCGAACCTTGATGCCCTCCGCGCTGGCGCGCATGGTGGCGGCAATGGCCATCTTGATGGCGCGACGGTAGTTGATCCGTGCTTCGATCTGCTTAGCAACGGACTCGGCAACGATGTTGGCGTCCAGTTCCGGCTTGCGGATCTCGATGATGTTGATCTGGATGTCCTTCTTCGTCAGGCGACGAAGCTCTTCGCGCAGCTGGTCGATCTCTTTACCACCTTTACCGATAATGATACCGGGGCGGCTGGTGTGAATTGTCAGCGTGACCCGCTTCAGGGTACGCTCGATGATGACGCGGGCGATACCGCCCTTCTCGATACGCTTATCGAGGTAAGCACGAAGCTTAGCATCTTCAATGACGTTGGCGGCGTATTCTTTGTCAGCATATCAGTTGCTGTCCCAGCCACGAATGTAACCGAGGCGGTTACCGATTGGATTAGTCTTCTGTCCCATAT
>ENA-ORXT01002682-ORXT01002682.1-marine-metagenome-genome-assembly--contig:-NODE-2682-length-20821-cov-8.243106_pt1 | contig 20821 bp, 33 predicted proteins | sample MGYA00237868_ERZ511482 | MGnify/ENA metagenome assembly ERZ511482
GCAAATAGTAGCACGTGGCTGCAACGTGTGCGCCACGTCTGCAAGATTGACTGCCAGTTTCTTCTGGGCAGAGGTGGCTCAATGCCCCTTTTGACGTAGCTCAAGGGGCTCCCGATAGACATGCCCGTAGCTTTAATATGGCGATTTGGCGCACCGATAGACGTGCTCTAACCCCCGCGGCTTTGTGACCACACCTAGTTAAGGGTGGACTTCTGGGTCAAACACGTGGAACAGTATCCGAAGCCACGACGAATTTTGACAGTGCCTATCGAGACCCCATGTGGCCACAGCATGCCACGTGAGGCACGCGCGCCAGGTTGCTTGCCTGCACCGCTTCTCTGCGCCTACGGCCACTTTTGTCCACATTCCTGACCCTGCCCACGCCCTGTCCCCGGTGCATACATCCGGCAGAGGTATCCCTGACCTTATTGTACCACTTCATCATCATCCTATCATGCAGGGCGCAGAGGACGAGCTCGCTGAGGCGCCTGGCGCCCCCATTTCCGGCCACCCGCTCAGGTACGCCTACGTTTGCCCATAAAGCAACATACCAGCAATGGCTTTTCGTTAGTCTGTGAACACGGCCGGAAAAAGGACAGCACGGAAACCATTCCGACCTAGTTCTTCACCCTTTTTTTCTCGCTCCCTTCTTTCGTGCGTGCGCTTTTGTCCATTTTTGTCATCTCGGTGGCGCCTGGGAAGATATGAGGCCTCTGCTGTCGTCCAGCGTGTGTCCATTGGAAAAGCACCTGCCTATGTGTGCGTCTTGTGCACCTTCCCCTTCCTTACGCCAGGTGATGGTGCTGATCTATGGCGTCGGGCGGTGCGATTCAGCGTCATCGACGACGCCGAGACCATTGAGTTGTACAAGTCGGTGCCGGAGCGGAAGTGCGCTATGCGCCAAGGGGTGGACACCAACGGGACATGCTTGGGTGTATGCCTGACGTGCTATCACGCGAGCCCCCCTGTTGGTAAACGTGTTGCGTCCCATTGCCTCTCTCTCATCCACTCCGAGGTTAAGACGGTCACCGCCGCGTCTTCCCTACCAGGTCCTGCCTGCCTCCCAATCCTTTGGGGCACGAAAAAGGGAGAAGCACAAGCAAGATTTCGTCGGGCGGAACGCGAAAAGGTTTGCGCTGCGTGAAAGACGGCTGCTGAATACCGCAGTCGCGCGGTTCGGCACCCACCGCCCCTCGTGTCCACCCCCGTTTGCGGCGCTTCCACGCCCTCCACAACGGTGGCGGTCAGCCGTCAGTGCGGCTTGCCTGGGCTGGCTGTCGCGCCGGACGCAGGCTGCGTGGAGGCGCTGATGCATGCGCACCTGCAGTGGACAAGGCCCGAAGAAATATCTACGGTCTTCTCCAATGGGTGCACGCGGACCTACCAGCGCGTCCGTGTACCCATCAAGTCTGTTGTGGGCGCACGGCAGGACCGCCGTTGGCGGGTGATGGCCGCTGACGTGGTGTCTCGCGCCATCTCTGCCGACCCTTTAACGGTCAGTGCAGCAGTGGCCACCATCATCCGTCGGGCCAAGGCGCACGGAGGCTGGGCAGTGGCCCCACTGCGGTCGCTGTCAGTGCGAGAGCAGTTACGGTTCAAGGTTTCAAACCGCATCAGCGGCGTGACCTGGTCTCGATTTCGGGCATTCTTGGCGCCTACTGTGAGCGGCATGGCCACGGGGCAGACGTTGCGGGCCGCGTCAGCTGTCGCCTCGGCCGAGCCTGCCAACGACGTCTCGACCACTGGTAACGGCACATTTCTTGTGAGCCCCAGGGCGGCCGTACAAGCCATGGTGGACAATCTCGTCGCCAACGAGGAATTTTTGGAGCGGCCGACTCGGGACCCAGCTGGCCCCTCCGCCGGCGACGGCATTGATACTGGAACGTGGTTTGACTCTACGGGTTCAACGTGTGAGGACGGGCCCACTGACCGTGACGTGCGTGAGGAGGGCCCGGCGCAAGATCCGCCACCAGCTGGTGACCGCGCGTCTAAGAACTGGTCGGTGCTGGACGCGCTCGTCACCGCGGCAGCACTGTCGACGGCCGCGCCTGCCGTGGCGGGTGCCACTGGCAGCGGACAGGCTGGCGATCCCAAGGCGGCATCGGTCGGCCCGTCAAAGGCTATCGCGGGCAGCGCATTAGTCGGTGGCAACGGCGGTGGGTCGGCAACACCCAATCCGCCCGAGGGCAGCACAGGAGCAGGCAGGCCGCACGGAGACGTGGCGGCCGCCGCTTCCCGTGTGGCCAAGCCGCCGGTCCAATTGTGCTTCGGCATGGGCAAAGGTAGGCGCACAAGCACCGTCAAGGCGTTTTTGGGCTCATCCAATCAACAGCAGCCCGCAAGCGTCGGCAACTCCATCGTGCTGGGTGTCTTTCCCTGCAAAACGGACGACCATGCAGCACTGGAGTCCATCTGCGCTGTGTGGCTGGCGGACATCGAGGAGCTCAGGGCCAATGGCATCAAAGTATGTGGGGAGACCCGCGCCGTCATGGTCATTCTGACGGGTGACTACAAGTGGATGTCGGCGTTTCTCGGCCACTCCGGGCCTGGTGCGGGCGTGCCCTATTTTTTGTGCACAGCAGTGGCGCGTCCGACTCTCACGAATGCCGCCATTGTTAAAGAATTTGGCTGCCTCCAAGATGGGAGCCGCTGCACGGGGCGCCGACGGCACGTGGCGCACGCGCTGCGGATGTCCGCGAGGTACGCGGCAGGCCCTAACGCCTCGCTCGCGCGACAGCGGTCGCTACGACGTCACCTGTCACTTGAGCGGCGCCCACTCATGGTCCTCGCGGCCTGCGACATCGCTCCGACGCCGCTGCACCTTACACTCGGTACTACAGTCGCATCGCTGCAGCTGGCGCTGGAGGCGGTTACATGTTCCTTTGGGGAGGCTCCTGGGCATAAATTATGTGCCTCTATGGGGGAGATTCTACGACGAGACGCGGGCGTGTCCCCTGCCTCCGGTGCGGGTATCCACGGTATCGTTGTGGGCATTGAGATCCGCGGCCAGGCCGAGAGCGGCCACCTCAGCCAAGGAGCGCTCATGTGGCCACCGCAGCGGACGCGGGGTTCTTGCTCGTCTGTGTGCGAGGGCGGCGTCCGCGGCACCGGTAGTCCGTTCGGGCGCGCGCGCGGGGCGTTCAAGATGGCGGGGGCGGGTCGACCTTGATCGCCCCGCCCCGCAGTGGCGTGGAAAATGACCCGGGTGGCATCGCGGTGCTCGACGTGGCTGGTAAGGGCTCCCACAAGGCCGACATGGCGGAAGATGAGGAACTGGTTTTGTACGTGGGACTGCGGGGCACACTGCGGCTGGTGCTGGTCGCGGCGGGCGTGCTGGTGGTATGGGGCGGTGGGGGCAGGCTGAAGTTGGCTGCCATGCCCAGTGACATCATCTTGTTGACGCTAAATCACGCCGAGGCGCTCGGAGCGGCGATAAACGGCGTGTGCGTGCCTGAAGTTTCGAACGGGAGCCGGTGATTTCTTTACGTAGGTTTTAAGTTGAGCGCGCCGGTGGGTACAGGGCGGTAGGGGCGGGTCGACCTTAGTCGCTCCGGAGGTCGTTGTCATGGAGGAACCAGCACGCGACACGAATACAAACAACACTCCTTTTTATCGATAGTGACTGCGCTGATGGCGGCTGCGGCGCAAAACACAGTGGCAAGAGGAGCCGACGTGGCCGCCGGCCTGGAAAGTGGGAACCTGTCTGCGTGGGTGTCACTGGGAGGTGCGCTTCCGCTTGTGTGGCTCTTGGGGGGCGGGCGCTGGTCTCTGTTCCGCACCAAGCGCGACGACATCATCGCGCAGCCGCCAAGTGGAGCTGTCGTAGTCGGCGTGGCGCCCGTAAACGCTTACCTGGCCACCACGGTGGAGTGTGGGCGGATATATGTTTCCTTGCTTGTGGGGGGTTTGATGCGGCTGTGCGGGTTGAGGCTGGTGCTGTGTGGGTGCTGGGGGGCGAAGATTGGCCGATGTAGGCTGCCGTGGGATGGAAGGCCGTCAAATGATGCCCCTGACTTTCGTGCCCCCGTCTCCATGAGTTGGTGCGTGTGTCGTGCCTGTGGATGCGCCCGTGTTCTGAGTTGACACCCAGGGTACAACGAAAATAGTTTATGCGAATGAGTGCTGGGACCAGTTACGATAGGCGACGGCACTGCAGCTTCTTGAGACGGCGTGTGAGAGCTACGCGCAGAGAGCAGGGCTCCCTGTCACACCTGCGCCGACGTAGTTGCTCATCCAAGTCACACCGTTACTGCTTGACGACATCTCCAGTCCCACCTGCACCTTCCTCGGGGAGAAGGGCATCCGACGTTGGGCTGCTCTTATCTCATAAATAGTTATGCAAACGCACACACACACACAGGATTAAGGCAGCTGCAGAGACAGAGACGAAAATAGACCTCCACACAATCCCCCACCGACCCTCAATGTGCCCAAACACCTGTTCCACAAAGTTGCGGGAGGAGGTGTGGTAAAAAATAAAAGAATTCTTCTCCATAGGTAGGTCACTCCCCGGCCAAGGTGTCAGCAAGCGCACCACAGCAATGTACGCATCATCACCTGCGTCCCAATACCCTGAAGACAGCACGTCGTCTCTATCCACCAGCTCGGCCAGACCGCATTACAAGAAAGCGGTACTGTCGTGGCAGGGACCGGCGGTCACTGTAAACAGGAAGATGACCTTGTAGGCCCCGCTGACGGCGGCTTGGAAGTTCACGGCGAAGCAGCCCTTTCGAGTCCAATATGACGAGGGTTTCGGTACCTTCGAGACTCGGGGCCGCCGCATGCGCAAGGCAATGCCGTCGACCGCAGCAATACATCCGCGCAGCGGATTGTGCCCCCCCAAGGGAGAAAAGTTCGCTGTGTCCGTCGAGCTCTACGGTAGGGGATGGGAACCATATATTTTGGAGCAGACAATCAGTGTCCAAGGCACGTAACAACTGAAAACCAAAAAAAGACATCCAGGACAAGCCCCAGAAAAGCAGAGGGCAAGCAATGAACAGTGACGACAATTCATGAAAGAGGGAAACCACTGCCAAAAGAGGGCGAGAGAAAATGTGGCAGCTCGAACTCTGGCGGGATTATCTGGTCTCTAAAACGCAGAGAGCGAACACGGTCGCTGGTCTCTGAGAAAGACCAAAGAGAGCTCTTCCCATCCACGACAAGGACAGCCCCACACGCCAAGAACAAGGCAGTTATACCTGATGAAAAATGGAATACACTGTACAGCGACCAACCCCAAGTGCGAGCATGCAATCGAGATAGGATGCGCCGACCAGCATGCGCAGCCAGAGCGCGAGTCGGCAGTCGGTCGAGATGGGAGACCCGCTCGAAAGAGTGGCCATGCCGTCGTCAACCGTCACGCGGTGCGCCACGCCCGCGGGCAGCGCCAAAACGTCCTCCCGCGACATGCGGAAGAGTAGACGAAAGTCACGGTTCGACACGTGCTCGAGGCCTCACACAAATGACAACCGCGTGCGGGGGCCCACAGTGTAGTCCTTGGGTGGCAAGACGTTGGCCGCTGCCACGTGCGTCACGCTGGCGTCAGCGACAGTGGAGGAAGATAAAGCTGCCTTCCGTCTGCCAGCGGCGCCTACACGTCTCACACCGCCGAGCAGCCGCGCATGTAGACCGACAGCACCGTCACGCCGTACTTCGACTCAGGAAAGGCGGGAGGAAATGGTGGGTGGGGTGTGTGCAGGATAGGGGGGGGGTGCGAGCTCGTCGGGTGGGGCGGGAGCGGAGGAGCAACAAATTTCGGTCGGGGAGCAGGCGTGAGAGAAGCGACCACGCCGAAGGCGCCAATCGGTCCGTTGGGAAAGAAGCCGGCCGGCCGACATGTGGCGACTGGCCGTTGAAAAACACCCGCAAGGGGGGGGGGGGGGGGGGGGGGGGAGGAGGAGTAGGGCGGACAGCCGAACGTGCACTGTCCATAATCGCACGAGTGCAGCAGGCGTGGTGGATGGGAGCAGGTATGCTGGCGCACAGGGGCACTGGTATCTGCCTCTGTGGAGCCCCCATGCCAGGCGCACGTATGTACAGAGTCGCCTGGATACATCATTAGAGAAGGAGTGCAGCCACAGCGCTCAACTTTCCAGTTTGGCGGGGGCGGTAGTGTCGGCGCCAGAGGGACTGATAAGGTACTCCCCCGACAGCGGACGAAGAAAGGGCCATAGCTGAAGCCGCCAATCATTTTCCGACACTCGAAGACCTCGCCAGGTGGGAACGTCCCCCACCTGTGGGCGCTCGACAGCACCTTGGCAGATCGGTCCGTCGAGGCTCTTCAAGTGTCCACGAGCAGTCCGCGTTTGCACCGCACTGGCGGAACGTGCTACAACATTGAAGATCGCAGCGCGGTGACGCACGAGTCCATTCGTGTGTCTGTAGCGGCACTTTGGCGCAGTGTCGCCAGCTCCGGCACCGTGCCTCGCGGCGTGGTGTGATCTGATCTGCCAGTTCCAGAATCCAAGTTTCCACCTTGTCGTGTTCAATATTTTTCGTATGCCGTCAAGACGGCCAATGTCAAAGTTCGCGTGTGCGCAGGACTTACGATGTGATTCGGGCCCAATCACGTGCTCGTGCTCCCGCCGTGTGCAGTGGGCCTCAGTGACACGCGCCGCTGTCCAGCGAAGTTCGGTGCCGCGTGGAAGGTGCTTGACGACCGGAGGTTCCCCGACTGACTCGTGAACATCACTGAGAGCACTTTGGACCCGTCCTCAAATCGACTTCAGCGAACGCCGGGGCTGCACCGACTGTCACCGTCGGCGGTTCTCCCATAGCAATTCTTGTGTCACTTGCAGGCAATTTGGGGGCGACACAGTGTGGTGCCCCATCGAAACCGCAGCCTACGACTCGAAATGGCCTGTCAGGGATCTGGCGACAGAAACAATTGGTTCGGATGGCATGTCCAATGGCTAAGACAACGAGAATCAAGCGCCCACGGCCAAGACCCAGGCTGGTGTATCACTGCAATAACGCAATTTCATGAACTCAGGAAGGCGGTATACTCCGGCAAGATCACTGTCAGGACGGGATGGTGAGGACAGCAGCAGACCGGCCTTGGCGTCCGAGGTTGATCTGGACACCCAGCCTTGTGCGGATCGCCGGGAATCCTGCGACGAAAATCGACAGCTGAGACCCGATACGGGGCACAGGCAGGCGTTTATGATAGCGTTCGTGACGAACATTGTCGAACGCTGGTTGGTTGAAATCAGTCACGCGTCTGTGTTGGCCAGGTCGATCCTGGGAATGCCTGGACTGCGCCACTCGACCAAAGCCATCTGACGAGGCAGGCCTGCCTGGCTGCATGGAGGATTTCGTGACGCGCGTGAAGGAATGAAACCAGAGCTCTCGGTCGCAATTGATTATGAGAACACGGAAACTGCTTTCCGGTCGCGGCCGGCCGCCGCCGCGCCGCCGCGGAATTCCAAGGAGCTGTCTGTAGTGGTGCACCCACGAAAAGCACGCACAGACGCTGCACAAATCCTGCTGCGTTGGCCAGTTTGTATCAACCTCATGAATGATCAGTGCTTCCCGCCACCATCTGCACATTTTCTTCGTTTGCGCTCTGTGAGGGGAGCGGCGGCGAGGGGGCCTCGAGTGGGACCGAAAGCAGAGGATGCATAGTTGCGCGAGGCAGAGAGCACGCAGGGCCGGGGACAGACCATGGAGTGAGAAGAGCAGTTGCCGGCGCGGTACATCCACAAGTGTCAGAAATAATGGCTCGGAGCTCCGCACAGCGACGTGAAAAAGTGGCCCGTTTAAAGCGCGTATGTGTTCAACGCTGCGTTGTCCGGCACGCTCTTTAGGCAAGGGGCATAGTGTCTGCACACGCTCAGACCCAACAAGAGCAGCAGCGAGATGCATGTTAAGCATAGATGCCTTAGCCGCAGACTCTCCCGACGACTCCATACTCTCTCGTAGTAGGCGCGAGGCGCCCCGGTGGTGAACCAACCGTGCCCGCTCTCGTGGTCCACGCCCGTTCCGGTTCACGGTATCCCGCCCCATAGTCGCGTCCGGCCTGAGCACCGGCACACACCAGTGAAACCTCGCTTCTCTGGGGTGATCTGGCGCTGCAGTCAGTGGTTCGGCTGGGTCCAGCCCCCACGGCGGAGCGTGTCGACACGACGCGGGACCCCGCGGTCCGTGTGCTGTTCAACCGCCTTTCAAGCCGACGACCAAGGCAGGGTCAGCAGTAATTGGTGCGAACGCAATGATGAATGGCATGTTGAATTCCTGGTCGTCACAAACCCACCTCCCATCTGGTGTCCCAGAATGCCCCCAACAGTGTAGTACGTGGTACCTGCGTAACAAACGTCCATCACAAACCAGTTCCTGTGTCCCGGACCGGGCCTGAGGCCCACTCTACACGGCGCGAGCACGGCGTGCTCAGACACATGCTAGCCAATGGGAGTGCGTCGCTCCAATCACGCTCCAATCGCTTTGACCACTTCAGGCTGTACTTTTGAGATTATGAGATCCCGCTCACGAAGGAATTATCAGCCAATACCGGCTGATTTTGCCTTTTTGGGCCGAGCACGTTCACGTGTGCGAGATTTCTTTTTATATCTCGCACAAGTCAACGTGCTTGGAAAGGAGAATTCCGTGCGGTTTTCCGCCGTCGGCTTCGCGCGAATGATAGGACAAGCGTGTACCGCCAGCTCCGGCAACGTGCCTCACGACGGAGTGTGATCTGATGTGCCAGTTCCAGAATCCAAGTTTCCAGCTGGTCGTGTTCAATATTTCTCGTGTGCCGCCAACACGGCCGATGTCAAATAAAGTGCGTGCGCAGGACTTACGTGGTGATTTGGGCACAAACACGTGCACGTGCTCCGGCCGTGTAGAGTGGGCCTGAGGGCTAGTCAAGACCACGGGTCGTCGTGCACGTGATTGGGCGTCAACTGCAACACAATTTCGTAAAACAGGCGTGACACGAGCACTGCCGTCCTCACGGCACCACGGCATGCATGAACGCGACTTGCTCACAATTTGGCCGCCAAAAAGAGCACATCAAATCACACTCTCATATGCAGAAAATCACCTTGTGAAGGCAGCTCTCCGACCAATCAGAAGTGCGAAAACAATCGCAACTGGAGGCTCAACTTGACTTTCGAAAACGTTCACGTGCGCGAGATATAAAAAACGATCTTGCACACGCGAACGTGTTCGGCCTAAGACAGACTAAATGGCACGTTTTGGCTCGTACCTCCTTCGTGTGCCGAAGCAATCGGTCGGTCCGTGAGGGCCAAATATGGTCCGCGTGATCCGCGTGTGATTGCAGCTGTACGTTCTAAATGGCAAGTACTCGTCTGTGCACGCCATGCACGCGCCGTCTGAACAATGCCTGATTGGCTGGCACCACTTGACTGTGCCAGGCTGCGCCAGGTCTCCTGCAGATTCAGAAAAGGCTGCGCGTGGCGTTAAAGCACGGGCACTGTGCCTCACCGGACATCCCTCAGCTCCTCGCGAACGCTCTCTTCCTCCACTCCCTGCCCTTCATCCTCCTCCCCATCCTGCAACGCCGCCATCCATCCTCGCCCCCCCCCCCTCTGCGCCTCCGCCCTCGCGGCGGCTGATCCTGCGGCTCCTGCCCCCCCCAGCCCAGCCCCCACCCCCTGCCCCTCTCCCGTCGCAACCCGCCCTTCACATCACTGTCTGCGGCTGTATGAGGCGCGCCATGTGGTGCGGCGGGGATTGAAAATCATGATGGAGGAGGGGGGGGTGGGCTGGGGCGGTGGAGTGGCGCAAGGATGGCGCGGGGGCGGCGGTGGCTCGGTTCCAGGGGACAGGGATGGGGCAGCGGGGGCGGCGCAGTTCGACTTTGCGAGTGGCGCGCGAACGCGTGGCACGCGTGCGGCGTGGAGACAGGCGGTTGTCACCGGAAGATCCTTTTGGGGTGTAAGGCGCTGTCGCGTGATCGGCTGTGTCCCGTGACACCGCCGATCTCGCCATCGGCGTCGCGCTTCCTGGAATAATCGACCAATTGAGCACCGCCCATAACATGAACAGTAAGTTTCAAGTTGTTCATTAAAGTTGGCGAGCAAACAGACGCGCAACGTGGCTGTCTCTTTGCATGGCCAAATTCATCTTTGGCGCGTTCGTCTCATCTTCCCAGTGGCGTCCGCTGGCGACTTCCTGGCGACACACGCTCTGAGGGTGTCGCCATGAAATTGACAGGAAGTAACCAAAATACGCTGGCGGGCGGAACCGCCGACAACGGGTGACGCTCGACAGCGTCGAAGCGCCCATTGGTCATCTCAGCTGCTCATACCTAGAGTGACCGTTCTCAGCCCACCACTCTCACACTGCACTCGGTCCTCGCGACCACCAGCTACTCCTCCATCCATGTTCCCCACCACAAACCCTCCACGCTACCAACGCTCCCCCCCACCAACCCACCCCGCGACCAACCCTTCCCGCCACCGACCCCCCCCGCCGCTGACTCTCACCGGCACTTCCCGCTACCTTCCCTTTCAAAAGGTGTCGTGGCCAGCACGCGTCCAGGGCAGGATGCCGACGGCGTCCCAATTGCGGATGACTTCTGAGTTTTTGCCGGCGGCAGCGCCACGGGCTCCGAAAGCGAGAACGGTGAAGGCTACATGTCCCTGGTGGCCTCCTCATCGAGTTCTGCCATCGGAGTACCGCACGGGGAACAAGCAGAAGCTGCGGACATAAACGCCATTGACAGCGGCGAAGACGAAGGCTGCACCGAAGAATAAGTCAGCACAGACGTAGAAGCTGCCACAGGCCACGGCGCAGTTGTTCGTAGATCGTGGGGCCTCTCAAGTCAAATCAAGCGTTCAAGAATGTAGCCGAGATCCCGCCAGTTGTTCGATTCTCAAAAATGGGCCGGCTAGTGGCGTTCACGTGCCTGTTCATGCGTTCAACGGTGCTATCGAGCATCCTGTCTTCTGCACATGCCAATTTCATTTCTTGTTTTCGACGGAAGCGACGGAGGTGACTCTTGGGCAGCGCGGCCGAAAGCTCATCAGCGCTACAACCCACACGCTGAACAAGCTGGTTCGCGATTCGGTCTTCGTGCGCACCAACGCGTCGACACGTCCAAAGAACGGTGTGTGACGGGTACAGCCGACCACAAATCGGATGAAAAGTGTTGAAAGTGCGATGCGTCGCGCTTCACGTGCGCGAGGATGCGCACTCGGCGGCTAGAATACTTTCTCTTGATCGCACGGCTGACGGCCATGCTGGACGACGATATCTTGGCACATGAGCAGAGTGCTACATTGCAGGCCGCATGCCTGGCTGCTGCCAGCAGAGATCCCAACCACATTTTACGGCATTCTTTTTATACGGGAACGTCTTCCAAGAAATCTACAACGACGGGCGCTTCTTATTCATGATAAAGTTGCGATCAGCCTATCCATTGTCAGCTTCTAACAGTCGCGGCAACAGGGATTCAGCGCGTTGCCATATATTGCCATGATCCTCAGCCTTGATGACGACACAAAGTCCAGGAACATTTCGCAAAACATCCTGGGCATCGCACCGGGTCCAAAGCTGCCCGCAGGCCTCTGGTCTTTGGTCCATCGTTTCTTCAAGGAGCTCATTTAGCTTAGCCAGGGCATCACTGCCATCAAGATCGCCGACATGGAGGGCGAGCATGCAATCAGGGCGTTTTTTGGTGCCGGTTACTGCAGGTATGCCCGCCTTTGATACATTGATCAATGCTAATGGTTTCACTGGACGCACTCACGATTGCAGTTGGAAGTTTGAAGACAATATGTTCGACATCAACAAATACAACTTCCCACCTTCGATACAATTACGCAGGCTTTTTCCTTCAACATCCTGAAAACTCAAGCACGACGACCTCGAACGAGCTTAGCGACGGACGTCCGCACCGCACAGCAAACGCGCGCGAGACCAGGAATCCGCTGCGCCGTATAGGAGCTTGAAATTATCTGCGGACTCGGAGGTTATTCTACACAGTGCACTCAGAGCCCGGCTCATAAGGCCCGCTGTCCCAACCTTAAGTATGTCTAAATTCTAGGCTCGAATGTCGCCGCCAGCGACGTCATGAGTCTACTGTCTCCGACGTAGTGCTCTTCCTGTGGAAACTATCTTTGGGCATGTGAAGGGCCCAAGAGGCTGCCCAGAAAGACTTGGTGATGAGCGCAGCATGCTCAATGCTCCGAGAAAGGAACTGCCGTGCGGTCAACGTTGCCTCGGCTCTGGGACCGGGCACTGCGCGACCTGAAACGGCACCATAAGTCGTACAAGTCCACCGAATCAATGTGCTGTATCCTGGCTACGGGCGAGGCAATCTCACACGGCCGCATTCCCGACGTCTACTGTGAAACGAGTAGGCTGCTCTGCCACTTGCGCCGACTCCGCATCCATCCAGAAGCACTCAGCAGCGCAGAGCTCGTATTCGCGGTCAACCACCCTAAGAAGTTTTTCGCGGCCTGTACTGGCGCGTCTATTGCATCCAGTTGACCCGTTGAGCTGTACGACAGTCTGCGATGTCTGCAGTTCTCAACATCGTGCCCGACACACGCTCCTGTGACCTCGACTTCTGGCCGTTGTAGTGCCCCACCGAGCGTCTGATACGCTTCCCTCCAGTTCTTACTGGCTCTCGCAGCGAGCCAAACAGCTCGCTGCTCAAGGCAATCGACGCCAAGTACCAAGATGAGCTGGTGACCACCTTTGGGGCAGCATTTTGCCTCTCCGACTGAGCCGACGTGACGAGCCTTCCCCTTAGAGGAGCAGACAAGAGCGACGGGGGCGCCCTGTTCCTACCGCTGGGCACCGAGAAGCGAGGTAACTTTCTCCCGCCGCGCTCGAAGCACCACGAGCAGCTGGGAAAAAAGCTTGATCACCTTCGAACTGCGCTCACTATGGAGCAAGTTGAATACCTGAGTGAACAAAGTGAATAAGTTCTTCTGATCAAAGCTGCCCAATGGCGGCTTAGATTGGTCAAGCGCAAGAAAGACGGCTCGCAAACGCAAAGATAGACTATTGAGATTTGCCGCGGTCGATGAGCATGAAAACCGAGCCGGCAACCGTCAGAAGTACCCAATCGAATTCTCCTTTTATGCGCGCTTTTACGTCATGGTGGCCATTGGGGAGCAGCCGACGACTCTTTTAGACATTAAGTGTGTCCGGTCAGCGGCAGACAGGGCCGGAAAGTGGACCCTAACCAGGCAGCCTACAATCCGCAGGACGAGCAGCACCGGTTTGCCTCCAACGCGAAAGAATTTGTGAGGCTCCTTCAAAGTGAGTTCCCATGGGTCAGTATCTCCCCTACAGTCGTTCCACACATTTTGCGGCACTCGGGCGGCATCAACAGTGGCCAGCACATGGGACAAATCGAGAATATTCCTACGAAAGCGAATCAACGTACACGGACCCACTCAAAACTTAGAAATCTATCGGCGACAACAGTTCGGAAAATATAATCCAATCAACACGCCGCAATCTTGCGACTGGGCGCGAAAGCGGAGAAACTCTTCTTCAGAATTTCGCTACCATACAAGCCCGGCCTAGGCCAGAAACGGCACAAAATGACAGGGCCTGTCTTCAGTGTTGCACCAGTGGCGGGGGTACTTAAGGCTCTCTCAGACGTAGTGGGGACACAAGCTCACTGCCGAGAACTCTTGCATCGACAGTTTCACCGGTCTTGGCTTGTCATCGACCAGTCGAGTTGAATAAGATCTTCTTCTGAGACCAATAATGCGTCTGCCAATGGGAGTGCTTGATCGGGTCATTCTTCGTAAGGGACGGTCAACTAGATACAAAACTTCTTAATTGCCCACAGAAAGAGGTGAGGCAGGTGGAGCACTTCGACCATGCCTTCTGAAACCTATTTTCCAGAGGTTTTGAAATGGGACTAGAATCGCGCGACGCGTCAGAGGCACTTGCCGCAAGACAGTGATAAATGTGCCGGGTAGCCTTTCAATTGGGATAGGCAGCGGCTCGTTTTGTGACAGAAACCAGCAGAGGTTGATCTCGTCGTCTGGGAGACAGATTCGAGGCTGAGGAGCTGCTTTGGTAAATCCACCCCAGTATGATTTGAGATCGCAGCAGAGTGTCTGCCAGTTCCCGTCCCTGAACGCCTACCGGAATCGGATTGCAGTTTTTGTTGGTTTGCTTTTGGAACGGTGGTGGATTGCGAGTAAGAACATGTGACGAGTCCCAGGGAGATACTTAAATGTGAACGATCCGCATCTCGTCGCCTCTGCATTCCCCATACCCCCTTCCCCTCCCCCCCCCCCCCCCCCCCCCCCCCCCCCCCCCCGCACTCAACGGGTGCGGTCTTGAATCTTGTCTTTTGTTTAGCTTTTGTTTCATCAAAGATAAAACGACTAGGTGCTTTCTCTGAGCGCTGTTACGTGCTCTCGTCCATGGAATTGACTCCTGATTTACTGCAAGGCATTTGTCACGCATATCTTTTCGCTTCATTGCTCTTCGTGACGCTGGGCGTCCCGCAGATAGTGAAGCAAAAACAGGGCAGAGAAAAAGCGCCTGAGCAAAATATCGAGAAAACACCCAGAAGGAATGAAGAAACGCTCGACTTACCATCACCAGAAACACCACACCACACAACACCAATGTGCGGACCGCACTGGCAGCGGTGGAGTGCGGAAGAGAGGGAAGGGTGAGCTCGCATGCGTGAACAACAGCGATGGTGGAAGAGGGAGGACAGGGGGGGCGGGTGGGGGGAGGGGGGGCAGGGGCAAGCGGTGGCGGCGAGGTGGCGATAATCGACAGCGTATTGCTGTCCGCGTGCTGATCAACCGACTCTCATGCCGGCAACCAAGGAAGGGTCAGCAGGAAATGGTGCGAGTTCATTTATGACTGGCACATTGAACTCCTGGGCGTCAAAACCTTACCACTCAGCCGGTGTCCCAGAATGCCCCCAGCAGTGGCTTGCGTGGTTGCTGCGTGAGAAACACCTGTCACAAACTTCCTACCTTGTGCCGGACTGGGTCTTGGTTTACCAGACTAAAATGGGCTTCGAAGCGCCGGGGACGTGTTAAAGGCGCGGTCATTGACCACGACCAATCGTTCACAACGACCGCCGTCTGCCGAAGGCACAGCAGTATTCCGGCACCGTCTTACTGTCTGTCGCTGTCCTTCCCACCGCGCCAGTGGAGTCTGACGGCCGCCCAACCATCCCCCCCTCCACCTGCGAGATCCTACTCCTTTCTGAAGGATGGTCCGAGATGCGAGAAGAGTTAGTACCCCGGGATCACCATCAGGTAGTTCAAATTCTGACACTTTTCTCGCTTTTAGTGCTCTTTTTCGCTGCTCCCACTGCTGCATTCATGGTTTCTGGGCCTATTTCTCACGGCTCTTGCTGGTTTTCGCGCCGCTGCACAGGCGTCGGTTGGTGTTTCTGGTCCGGCCAAGCCTGTCTGTCGTCGCAATCCTGTCGGGACCGTGGCTGGCGGCGGTCGCGCCTGGTCGGCAGGCTTCATCACGTTGGCATCTCGACCAGCTTCGAGGCCGTCCACGGCAAGTGCGCCTGCCGACGGCCGCTTCCGTCGTCGCACCAGTGGCCGTGCTGAATATTTTTATCCTCATGCTTGCCTCCGCTCCGACCCTGCTCCGTTAGGCGCCATCATGGAGATGACGTTGGCGAAAGAAGGGCTGCAGGGCTACAGTATCCAGCACAGGCCGCGGATGTTGGCGACGACCTGGAGTTTGATGAGGTCCAGCCTCAAGCTTTGTGAAATGTTCACTCGACGAACCGCGGCGGGTCAGAAGCGCGCTATACAGGCGCTAAAGGCTGCCGAGCCTTCTCTAACGTGGTGCATTGGTAGCTGAGGTGTCTGCTCATTTCTGGCGCGGGCGCTGGCGAATACCTAGCGCCCGAACTGCAATGACGAGGATACGTCTGCCCAGGTGACATGAGGGCAGGTACATGGGGCTGCATGAGAGGAGATGCCTCAGCGTGCGGACTCATTGCTTTGTAAGGGATGGGGGGAAGTGGGCGCGTGTGCTCCTTGTCGTGGATATGGTCGCAATGTGCTTGCTCAAGGTGCCAGTGGGGATAGACGTGTGGCCGAGGGTGCGCGGCGGCATGTGCCCGGTGGGCGGCGAGACCCGGCAGGCAGACAGGAACCGGACGCGTCCGCCATCCAGCGCCAGCTGGACATGCTGGCCGAGCTCAATTGGCATAAATCATTCCATACACATTAGTACAACACGGAACAAAAGCATTTGTGTGGTGTGTTGCTGAAAAATGGTGCATGCACATTTTTGCAAAGAAATATGCACACCCGATCACTGCCAGCATTGACCCATACTGTGGGAGGACCCATGATATCTCCGTGTGACTTGAGACATGTGAACTATCTCGACCAGGTTCGCCGGGCACCTTGGCCGACGAAGGCTGACAGTAGCTGGAAAACCACACTCTCAGTGACCCGGTGCTACGTACCTGCTGACACCCGCGGTGGTCTCCAAAAAGCGAAGCCACAGAATTCAGGCAGACATTCTAGTAAGCTCCAGACTTTTCAAGCCACTCGTCACAGCGGTGCTGTCAGCAGCGTCCCCACTAACCGGCCCCTCATGTTTGCTCGTAGAGGCTGAATCGGCCTTTGAACATGCATGACGTTTGAGGAGTTCTTTCGATTGTATTCTGTCCGTTCGGGCCGTACACTAGCCCTACGAGCACGTGCGCTCCGCGACCAGTAGGTCGCCTTCGTTCATTGACATCGAGATGTGTTACTGACAATTTATTGACCGATCACCATCAATGAAGGGTACTGCAGTGACTGGATCCAGCCTACCCTCGTTGTTTCTTGCGCACCACATGTCGTCGGTGCGCATTCTCTGTTTAGTAGACCGTGGATAGCCTGTTCAAATACTGTGGCACTAGGCCGTCTGACGCAGCCAAAGGACATGTGGTCACATTCAATTACTCGGATATCTGACTGGGATTGGGCAGTATTCTTAACGTTGAGCAAGGAGAAGTACTTGGCTGCATGATGAGCCCTCAGCCCGACGTCATAGCATGTGCCAGCTATTGGCTGTGGCATTCTTCTCTTTTTGCCGGTGATGTCAGGCGCAATAGCACTTGGGACGCTCTCGGTCCCCTGACGCCAAGTGAAAGACGATTTGATGGATATCCTGACATTGATCCACCTCGGCAAACGCTTGCACACGCAAACGTGCATGATCCACTTCTCAGCAAAGCACCATGTGATACCCCTAATACGCAAACCAGGATATGTCAAGGCAGCACGCGCTGACATATATTATAATAATACTACATCCACTATTTCGTCTATGTGCAAGTGAGGTGGTCGTAGCTTTCATCAGTAGACTACGCAAGAGCTTGTGAGAGGGACTGTCAGCCAATCACAGTGCAACCTGATTCATTTTTTTTTTCTGGATCCCGGCTTCCACAGGACCGGATGACGGAGAGTCAAATCGCGACCGGCCGACCGCAACGCTCCTGCCGCCGGTGTGAACCAGTGGCGCTTGACATGGAAAGATTTGCTGGTAAATGTACCCTTCGGACGGCTGGGGGTCGGGTCACAGGGAGTGGGTAGCCGAAAAACAGGAGGCCGTGACTTGGCAAGATGGCCTTGCTCTTAACTGCCAACGAGCACGCGGGATGGGGCTCCTGTAGGCAGTCTTTCATGCCGATTTCGTGCGTCTCGGGCATCGCTTCGCCGCCGTGAAGAGTGTTGTGCCATTTGCGCCGATTCTGCAGCGCAATCAGTTCAAATCATCAGTAGGCCGTCGATCCTGAGTGGTATGCTCATATGCCGAGTGTAGAGTCAAGGTGCATCTTGAGTGTCTGATCTGGCGCCCCAGATGGCTCGTCACGGGCACCATCAAGGCCAGAGCCTGGAGATCAGGAAAATAAAACTGGACCGTTCCTTACTATGTCGTTAAGAAAACATACCAGGTGGATTGATTATGGTCGGCGTAGGGGCGTTGCCGAATTTTTTAGATGTACAACTGTGCTTGACCAGGCTCCAATCCTCACGTCACGTGCCTCTCCGATCTGATGAATTCACGCTTGACTCTGAGGGCGGCTTAACGCTATGCGACTCGGCGTCACAGACCACTTCTTATTGTTGCTGCATATGCCCTTTCCTCGACCGTCGGTATTCACTGCAAAAGGTCCGACATCGCGCCTTCGTCTGTATCCTTGGCTTTGCTCTGCGGGTCCAAGCTTGTTGGACGACGTGCAGGCGCCCTCTGCTTGCTATTTGTCGGTGCCCCCCGATCCCTGTGGCAATGTATTCTTAGTGGCCCGTGCTTCCCCCCCGTCGGTGCCTTCCCCGCTCGTTTGCATTGTACGCTAGGTTGCTGGGAGGGATGATCAGCAAGCCCTTTTGATGTAGGGTCGGGCGGAGGACGTGATAGACGTACCCGCAAATCACTTCAACAACTGTGCAATGACCACATTTCGCCACCACGAACCCCATTCTGGTGGCTTGGTCTCCCCCGACCCATCCTGTACCCCCAAGATCTGTTCCAAGGCAGGCGGGAACGCCTCCGGTACGCGCCCTCCCTGAGTCTTGAGGAACACTCGTCGCGCAAGTCTCACCACCGTTCTGGGCCTTTTCTCGCACGGCCCGGCCTTCGTCAGCTGGCTCCCGTGGTGACAACCATGGGGAGAATCTACATGAGTATCCTCCTCCGCAAGGCAATTGGGGGTCTCACTGATCTCCTAGCAAGAGCGCGCCAGGCTAACCTTACGAAGGTGGCGGTTCCGATTCGTGGTGCGCCCATTTGTCGCAGGAGCTTATTTTATCAAGTCACGTGCGTCCTCATCGCGCCGCCAGATTGCGCGCGCAAGCTGGGTGCCGTGCCACTGGGGATGGCCACCCGCACTATTGGCAAGGATTGAAACAACACCTGCGCCTGTTACTTTCCTACCACCTGTTTGAAGGAAGTCCAGGTCAAGGGAGACCATGTCAGACCAACACCTGACGACCTTATAGCTCCGTCGGGAGCATCATAAACGGTCGACCTGACTGAAGTAAATCCCGAGGAAGAAGTATCGAGCCCTGCTAGTGAAGACACGTTGCAGGAAAACAACTTGGCGGCTAAAATGCCGCCCCTCACGCAAGTAACGGCCGGGGGTCTGTCCGTGGAGCAGTGGGTGGACGAGATCAACAAGGCTTGTAAAGTCCACGAGACCGACGCTCAGCTCACTCTGGATTCGGCGCGACGGATGAGAGCGGTCAACTACCTCTCGCCGCGCACGATGGTATTCATGGCCGAGAGCTGCATCCACGGCAACACGCATGCGCCTGCGTTCGCTGCCGACGTAAAGCTTGACAAGACGGACAGTGTCAAGGCCACCTATGTAGTCCAGGTGATCAAGCCCATCCAACGGCTCTTTAACAGCGACAAGGAGCCACCGGTCGTGACCCTGAGCCAGCTGCGGGTCTATAGCCGCTCCATTTCTGGCCGTCGAGTGTCCAAGGGCAAATTCGTCGGCAGGAGCGACACTGAGACCCGATGCTTTGCCGCTACCCCCCCGTCGTATCCAGTATTGTGCTTCTCAGAAAAAGCGGATCCCTCGATGCGAAACCACGGATCCACTTCAGAGCAAACGACTGTATTGCTGATCTCCGAATTTTGTCCTGGGTGACAGAGACAGAGACTGACTTTGAATAAGAGCACTCTATTGGTTTAAAACGACAGTAAAAAGGCATCGAAGCCAATAGAAAGCCCGCATTTGGTGCCGGAACCTTGCATCCAGCAGAACTCACTGTTTTTTGCCGCTTGATCCGCATTTCTTTGCACGGAGCAAGCTGCCCACTCGAGTTCATGAGATTTTCTACTGTCTCCTCGCCAGAAGTGCAGAAAAAGAGAGGAGCTGATGTTGATTTCCAGGCTGTATGGGCACATGTGAGCAATCAGGAGCACCAAGTCAGTCCCAGGGGCGCATCTGATTGGTGAAGAGAGTCGGTCCGCAAGTCAGTCTCAGTCCGCCAGGACAAAATTCGGGGATCAGCAATAGTTGATCGGCTTCGCTCGGCATCAATCGCTCATCCAAGGAAATTCAGGCTGTCGCAAGGGCCAGGGCCAGTGTTTCGCGCCCAGCCATTGGATAACAATGCAGCAGAGCGAGCAAAGAGCCCAGAATCTGCCGATTTGTGACGATAGATCTGGCGCACGAGGCTGCAAGAAGAGCTATAAGCAGAATAGAGCGAGTCCCCGTGGAAGCTTCGTTTGCATCAGCCCTATCGGCGCGACGTCACACGATCGGACAGCCAAGACTTCGAGATCCAATTCTCGTTTGCCGTCCTCCGATTGGTCTCCCAGCCCGTGATTGGCTCTCTGCAGTCGCATCAACGGAGGAGCCTGCGCGAACCCTCCCTGGCAGTTGTCCGAACGCTTGTATCTGGCGGTCTTCCGCCCTTTGTGTGCAAGCGGAACTGCGCAGACAGGCTGCGTGCTGCGAACGCGCTAAGCCGCACTCCCCACATCTCCGGCCAGGCCATCAGCGCACCCGGTCTGCCACACGTCTGATGGACCTCGATGCCTCTCTGACTGACAAAATTGAGCCTCGCATGTGTCACATCTTCTCTGCGAACCAGAGAACTCTGTGCAGCCCGCACGGACAACGCTCAAACCTCCTACTCCTCATTTGAAACGGTGAAACGGGTGCACTTCATAAAACGCGCACCCAGATCTCGAGCACACGAGATCGGCGCACGCAGGGCTCCACGCGCCTTTCAGCAAACCCTTCCTTCTGAATCGCATTCGGTGGCGGCTCTCTGCTAAGTCGGCGCCCAGCCCATTGGCGACTGTTGAGCTCCGCTCGGGAATTCCATTGGAGCTATACTTACACGCGGGCTTTTGGTGACTCAAGCTCGTGTACTTG